>Ga0153991_1000001_pt1 | contig 78213 bp, 67 predicted proteins | sample TSNC075MetaG_FD_104681 | JGI IMG/M metagenome (GOLD analysis project Ga0153991, IMG submission 104681) | Attine ant fungus gardens microbial communities from North Carolina, USA - TSNC075 MetaG | ecosystem: Host-associated > Fungi > Mycelium > Unclassified | place: USA: North Carolina, Jones...
AAAGCCAAGAGATGAATTTTACGATTCAGCCGGAAGAGGGAACGCAGGCGGCGGTATATGCACAATTCAAAGGAATATTTACGACTTATACCTATACGACGGCATCCGGTACGGAGCGATTCCTGCTATACCATTTTGCCGCCGAGGAGTAACATGCGCAGGGAGATATCATGAAGAATAAAGGCGTCCGAGAGAATAAAAAAGGATATACATTAATTGAACTGGTGGTTACCTTTGCGCTCATAGGGATCTTTATGACGGCGGCAATTGTTACCCTGACTTCGTTTATGCGGATCTATACCAGAGTCAGCAGTGTATCCAGAGCGCAGACCGTGGCCGATATGCTGACACAAACGCTTGTGTCCGAATTGGAGTCCGCCTATGACAAGGGTACAGGATCGGTGATCATTGAGGCGGGGTCCGGATCGGGCACGGGCAGTGTTTCCTTTGAAAACAGAGAAGGCATACCGCTGAAAATCTATACGAATCCGGACGGATATCTGATTCTGGCTTATGAGACCGTAACGGACAGCAGCGGTACGGTTGTGAGCGAGGCAGTCGACTGGTATTACGGGGAAGAAAATTATATGGGTACAAAGATCACACAGCTTGGATTTGAACAGGTGCCGGATACCAATTTGATTAAGCTCACATTAGGGCTGACCCACCAGAAAACCGGGTATTTCTATACTACGGAGAAGGTGTTTCCGTGTTACAATTTACGGGCGGACGATATACAAGTGCAATAAGGCGTGAGAATAAGGAAGAAGGCTCTTGAATAAGGAAAGATTTAGTAAAAACCTAAAAAAACCTATTGACAATTAGCGGTGCCGACGTTATGATCACTATATCTTTCTCCTTTGAAATTCTTTTTTACAACCGGCTGTATTGCATTAAGTGTAATTCTAACTATTTTAAGTGCATCGTGTTTTCTTTTCCAAAATCGTGTTAGAATTACCATAACAACAAAACCACTTAACTGGCAAAGCTAAAACTGCAGAAAAGCAGATTAAAACAAACAAAAAAAGGAGAACAAGTTATGAAAATGTTACAAAAATTAAGAAAGAACCAGAAGGGTTTTACCCTGGTAGAGATGATCGTAGTTATCGTCATCATTGGAATTTTGTTGGCTGTATTGGTACCGGGAATTATGAAGTGGATTGACAAATCCAAAGATTCACAGATCCAGACGAATGCAAGAACCGCCTATCTGGCTGCTTCTACCGCGCTGACGGAAGAGTATGGTAAGACGGGTGCAACGAGACCGGCTACTGTTGCCGATTTAAATGCTTTAATTGTTGCCTCCGACGTTAAGACCTATCCGGGAGAGATCAAGACTGTAAAATATGAATCCGAAAATGCATCAGATGGAATTAAATACTTCACAATCTCAGAGATGACCTATGAGGAAGGCGGTGCTACCGCAACATTGAAGGATGGTAAGTGGGCTGTCACACGGGGTACCACTACCCCTTAAGCAACATAATTCTGGCAAATAAGGAATCCAAACAAAATGCTGAAAAGGATAAAAGAAAAGCTCCCCAGACTTATGATATACCTTATGATTCTTGTTGTGGTAATCCTTATCCTTACGCCGGTGATACAGCATTACCGTAAGGTGACAGAGGCCAGAACTATTTTATCCGAAGCGAAAAATATACAGTTGACTATGCGGCTGCTAAGTATTCAGTACAATGCAAGCGGACAGTCAATTTATGATCCGGCGGCTGATGGCGGCATGTCGGAAGCTACAGCCAGAGAAGTCGCCTATATGTCCGGTGCCGAAGGTGAGATTATTCTGCTTTCGTGGAATCATACCTATGAGAAGCCGGAGCGATTCCTGTACAGGAGTGGCGACTATATGGTAATATACCAATATGAGCTGGACAGAGATCAGGATACATGGGAAGTGAACGAGCTGAACCGGATCCTGGATCCTGGTAAGTAAATGTGAGAAAATCCTGCCCGGACACATGATCTGGACAGGATTTTTCATACGGCAGGAGCTGATCCTGCCGTATGAAAAATCCTGTACGTGACAAGAAGGAAGAAGGATGATAAAGGAGTCGATAGGATGCCTGTAATCCGTTATGTTCTGATGTTACTAGTGGGAGCCGCGTGCTTTTACCTTTTAAATGGAATTATTATTTCCGCCGTGGGGACGATAAGAATAAAGGAAGGATACCGCCGTCTTTTTAGCGGAGGGGTAAAATTCCGGTATTTTCTGACAGCCGTTACGGGAGGCATAGCCGCTCTGGCCAGTGCGTTATGGCAGGAGACGTTACCGGCAGCGGTGACACTATTCGCACTTCTGGCCCTTATGCTGTTAGTGACGGTGGTAGATATCGATACGATGGAGATTCCGAATGGATTTGTCGCGGCGATTTTTGTCGTTGCGTTGGTATCCTGCCTGACGATGCCGGGGACGAGCCTGATCGCACGTGTCATTGGTTTTTTCTGTGTCAGTGTGCCGTTGCTTTTGCTTACCCTGCTGATTCCAGGAGCCTTTGGCGGCGGCGATATTAAGCTGATGGCTGCCTGCGGTTTCTTCTTGGGATGGAAGCTAAACCTGATCGCATTGGCGATTGGCATTTTTACCGGCGGGATCTGGGGGATCTGGCTGCTGGCCACTAAGAAAAAGGAACGGAAGGAGCATTTTGCTTTTGGCCCGTTCCTGTGTGTGGGCGTTGTGTGTGCCTGGTTCCTTGGAGAGAGACTGCTGGACTGGTATTGGGGTTTTCTTGTATTATAAGAGATTCGGCCATGGAGATTTTGGGCTTTTTGTCATAATAGGGGAATCGTAAGTGAAATAGGACGGGCGGAGAGGTGTAATTATGCCGAAATATCATTATAAGGCGCTGAATGAAGAGGGGAAGCGTGTCAGCGGCACGATGCAGGCCCAGGACGAAGGGCAGTTATATCAGAAGCTGAGAGCAGAAGGGCTGGCATTTACCGGCGCGAAAGCCGTGGGCGTGAAAAAGCAGACGAAGAAATTAAAAGCTCTTCAGCTGTCGGATTTCTGCCGGCAGATCGGGACCTTAACCGGCTCCGGTGTTTCACTGGTGCGGGCGATTAATATTATGGTTCAGGATGAGTCTATTAAACCTGCCCATCGGGCTATTTATGAGGATGTCTTAAGACTGGTGCGCCAGGGGATTGCCCTGTCCGACGCGATGGAGCAGCAGGGCGGCGCTTTTCCGGAGCTGTTAACCAATATGTTCCGGGCGGCGGAAGAGAGCGGCGGAATGGATAAGACGGCGCTGCGTCTGGCGAGACACTATGACAAGGATTACCGGCTGCAGGCTAAGGTCAAAAGCTCCACCACTTATCCGAAGATCCTGTGTTTTCTGATTGTCGTAGTGGTAGTATTTATGATGGGCTTTGTTTTACCATCCTTTGAGGATATGTTCAGCCAGATGGAAACACTGCCATTGCCGACGAGGATTCTGTTTGGAATCAGTGATCTGGTGACAGAACACTGGCTGATTCTGCTGGTTCTTGTGGTTATTTTGTTTTTTGTAATTCGAATTATTTTGATGATGCCCAAGGTGCGGTTAGGCATGGACCGGATCAAGACACATCTGCCGCTATTCGGCAAGCTCTGGAGGACAATTTACACCGCCCGGTTTGCCCGGACCTTAAGTTCGTTGTATTCCGCCGGAATACCGATTGTGGCCGCCATGCAGGTGGCGAAGAAGACCGTCGGTAATCTCTATATTGAGTCGCAGTTTGAAAGTGCCATCGCTTTTGTCCGGGGAGGCGGGAATTTATCCGAAGCGATTGACCAAATTGACGGATTTGTTCCCAAAATGACTTCATCGATTCGTGTCGGCGAAGAAACCGGTGGTCTGGACGCGATGCTGGATACGATTGCCGATACGCTGGAATATGAGTCGGAAATGGCTATTAACAAGATGGTTTCCTATATGGAGCCGGCATTGATTATTGCCATGGCCGTGATCGTCGGATTTATTATGGTTGCCGTTATGATGCCGATTTATGGATCCTATAATTCCATCGAATCATCGTCTTATTAATGTAAGAAACAGAAAGGGAAGCGGCTATGATAACAATCGTTTATCTGTCTAACCGGATCATCCAGGTGGTCGTGGGGAATGAAGGGACAGCTTCGGCTCAGGTTAAGGAAGCCTACGAGGTCGAAGCACCGGAGAATTCCCTGATTAATGGTGTGGTCACGGCGCCGGAAGAATTGGCAGACTGTTTGTCGGCCTTTTGGGAGGAGAAGCGCCTGCCGAAGAAGAATGTCCGGCTGGTGCTGAATAGTTCCCAGTTCAGTACGAAGGTGATTACCACTCCGATTCTGGGGTCTGCCAAGATGTACCGGAATGTCGCCAGAGAATTTAATGTGGGGGATCCGGACCAGGCTTTGTGCGGATATTATCGACTGACCGGAGGGAAGAAAAAGGGAATGTGCGAAGTCTTTGCTTCGATGATGGAGCAGAGCTTCTTAGAGGTATACCGAAAATTATTTGACAGTATTGGAGTGGAACTGGTATCGGTGGAGGCGGCTCTTGGCTGTGCGGTGAACCTGCTTGGGCGTTCCGACAGGCTGAAAGGTAAGGCGGCAATCGTGCAGATTCTGGATGAACACAATCTCACGAGTGTGCTGATGAATGACGGCCGATATATTTATTCTACCGTAAACCGCCTTTTTAGCGAACGGGGCAGCGAAGGTTTTGGCAGGGAGGTCGCCCGCTCGATCAGCGGGATCACGCAGTTCGTTTCCGCGCAAAAGATCGAGGGACAGATCCGTGATATCTACTGGGCAGGATTTACCGCAGAGGAGCAGAAGCTCTGTGCCGACAGCATCCTGCAGGATAGCGGACAGCTCGCCCTCCATGAACTGGGTCAGGAGAAGATGATCCGTATGGGAAGCAATGAGCTGCGGTTTTCCGATTGGGTATATCCGGTCAGTGCCTTGCTTAAGACGCAGAATGAATACAACCAGCTGATTTGTTACAAGCAGGTTTCGCCGGAGATGAAGAAACGTAAGGAGCTACTTAAGATGCTGACGCCGGTAATTGCCGTGCTGGCAATGTGCCTGATCGCTACTGCGGGGCTGGCAATCACCTACCAGGTGATCCATGCCGGGCGTGTGAAGGCAGAGGAGTATAATACCCGGCAGTCGGTTCTGGAGCAGATGGCGGAATACGACCGGTTAAGCAGTAAAAATATCTCTAATCAGGCAAGGCTTGCGTCTATTAATCGGGCGGCTGGGCATATTGCTTCTTACCCCTATTTGAATAGTCGGGTGAATCAGGCCTTCTTCCGGTGTTCCTCCGGGCTGGCCGGCGAAACACAGATTAGCATTAAGAGCTTCAGCGCTGAGACCGGAATCGTTCAGATTGACGCCTCGGCAGCCGAAGTGGCGGTTATTTATCAATTTATTGAGAACCTGGGACTGGATCCCTATTTTTCGGAGATTGATTATTCTGGATATACCTATTCAGAAACCGTAGGAAGCTGGACCATTAATCTGATTTGTTATCTTTCTGCAGAAGCCGGAAAATAAGATCGGATCTCTAAAGGGAGAAGGGATAGATTATGAATTTAGAAATAAAAATGACAGAACGGGATAAAAAATTAATTGTTCTTTTGATGGTTATTGTAGTGGCGGCTATCTTTGGCTTTTTTGTCATTTATCCGTTAACGAAGTCAATCAGCGATGAAATGCTGGAGCGCGAGTACCAACAAAACCTGCAGCGGGAAAATGAAGAAAAGCAAGTGATGCTTCCGGCGACCCAGTCCATGAATGAAGCGCTTTACAAGGATCTGGAAGCGGCCACAGCGGACTTCTATTCTTATATGCAGAGCCTGCAGATTGATAAACTGCTAACCGGGTTGGTTCTGAGTAAGGGCCTTGAATCGAAAAGCTTAAGTATTACGATGCCGACAGAATATCTGTCGTTAGCACCCTTTTATGCGTCAGACGCAGCGAAAACGACTCCCGAGGTGACCAGTCAGACCACGGAGGCAAGTGATACTTCGCTGGACAGCTATCTCGATGAGGATCCCAATACGGAAGCAGTCAGCTCGGATCCGAATCTCTTTGCCGGCCTTTATTGCGCTGCGGTGTCCATGACGGTCAGCGGCGAACAGACACTCTTGCAGTCACTCGTAGATGATCTGTTTATGAATTATCCTTCGATCCGGATTACTTCCTTATCCTGGAGTACGAAGACCGGTACCTATCAGGGTGAGGGGGATACCTATGAGATCCTGACGGAAAACACCCTGGATCTGCGGCTGGACGTGTATATGTATGACGGCAGAGAATAGTAGGTTTTACGATACGGGGAAGCAAGCGTGAAAAGGGGGTTGGCATGGATACTTTCAGAAGGATTCGCATCGGTGAGGTACTGATCGAATATGGCTATATCACTCCGGAGCAGCTGGAAGCGGCGCTGGCAAATCAAAAGGAAAATCCCGGAAAGCTTTTGGGCACACTCCTGGAAGATATGGGATTTATTACGGAGAAGCAGAAGTTGATGGCATTGGGCCAGAAGCTGAATCTGAGTATTATCGATATTTCAGAGGTAACGGTGAATACCGAAGCCGTGGCTAAGCTGCCGCGGCAGTTGGCGGAAAAATACCGAATGCTGCCGCTTGCAGTCCGGGAAGGGATCCTGGTGATTGCTACGGATGAGCCGCTGAATTACTATGGCATAGAGGATGTTCGGCAGGTAACCGGCATGCAGATCGAGATTGTCTTATGCGAGCGTGCGGTGCTGGAGCGGGCCATACAATACTACTACTCGGAAGTCAGCGCCAGACAAGTGGCAGACCGGGCCAATTTGACCGATATGAACGTCATCGACGAGGACATCGCGGAGGATGAGGGCGATGAGGATACCGTCGTGATCTCGTTGCTGAACAGCCTGCTGGAGCGTGCGGTAATTACTAACGCCAGTGATGTCCATGTTGAACCTTATGAGAAGAAGATTCTCATCCGGATGCGTCTGGACGGTGCGATCACAGACTTTGTGACCCTGCAGAAGAAGCTTCATAATTCGTTGATTGCCCGGATTAAGATTCTTTCCGATCTGGATATTGCCGAAAGACGCGTGCCTCAGGATGGACATTTCCGGATTCGGATCCATGGAGAAATGACGAATATCCGTGTATCCCTGATTCCCACGGTGTTTGGCGAAAAGGCAGTATTGCGTGTATTAGCCGGTAACAGTTCGATTGACTACCAGGATTCCTATGGAATGAATAAAGCGGATCATGAAAAGTTTTCGTCCGCGCTAAATTCGCCCAATGGAATCATTTATCTGACCGGTCCGACCGGTTCCGGTAAGACAACGACGCTGTATATGATTTTGCAGGATATGGTTAAGAGGAATGTCAATATTTCCACCATTGAGGATCCGGTAGAGAAGAATCTGGACCGGGTGAATCAGATGCAGGTGAACAACATGGCAGGACTGACCTTTGAGGCAGGACTGCGGGCGTTACTGCGGCAGGATCCGGATATTATCATGGTCGGTGAGACACGTGATGCCCAGACCGCCAATATCTCTGTACGTGCGGCAATTACCGGTCACCTGGTGTTTTCTACTCTGCATACGAACGATGCGGCATCTTCCGTAGTGCGTTTGATTGATATGGAACTGGAGCCATATATGATCGCCAACTCTCTGGTGTGCATTGTCGCACAGCGTCTGATGCGTAAGGTTTGCCCGGAATGTGGCCGGGAAACGGAACCGACCGAACAGGAGCGGGCATTTTTAGGCCGGGATGTGAAGACCGTTAAATACCCGGGCGGCTGTAATTATTGTAATTCCACCGGTTACAGAGGCCGGACGGCGATCCATGAGATTTTATTGGTCGATAAAGCCATCCGTAAAATGATTTCCAACCGGGCGACGACCGAAGAGATTAAGCAATATGCCATCCAAAATCAGGGGATGAAGACGCTTAAGGACTGTGCGGTCGATCTGGTGGCAGCGGGTGTCACGACGATGGAAGAGTTAATGAAAGTGGCTTATTACGACTGACGTATCGTCAGTCGTTCACTTATGACTTGGAAGAAAGAGAAGGAAGAGAAGGATGCATCCGGAAATGAATAGAATTATTGAAATGGGACGGCAGTTAAAATGCTCGGATATCCATATATCCGAAGGCCTGCCGATGATGATCCGTATCGACGGGAGCCTCGAAGAAGCGCCACTGCAGCCGACGCCGGAAGAGACGAGAGAAATGATATTAAGCATGCTGAATGAGCAGGAGAAGGTGCTGTTGGAGGAAGGAACGGATATTGACTTTGCCGTCCAGACACCAGACGGTAACCGGCAGCGTGTAAATGTATTTAAGCAGCAAGGGAAGAGTGCGGCGACGATCCGGCTTTTGAATAATACGATCCCAGAGCTTCAGGAACTGCACCTACCGGCTATTTTGAACGAACTGGCGGAAATGCCCCGCGGGCTGATTCTGGTTACCGGCCCCACCGGAAGTGGTAAATCAACCACCCTGGCAGCTATGATTAATCATGTTAACCGGACCAGACCGGAACATATTATCACGATTGAGGATCCGATCGAGTATGTATATGAAGGCGCCAAAGCACTGATTCATCAGCGTGAGGTTGGCCGGGATGTGACGAACTTTGCTTCTGCCTTAAGATCCTCCCTGCGTGAGGATCCGGATATTATTCTGGTGGGAGAGATGCGAGACTATGAGACCATTTCCGCTGCATTGACAGCTGCTGAAACCGGCCATTTGGTCATGTCGACGCTGCATACGACAGGTGCCGCGCAGACCATTGACCGTATCATTGATGCCTGTCCGGCAGCGAGCCAGGGCCAGATCCGGACACAGCTGGCCGGTGTTTTAAAAGGTGTTATTACCCAGACCCTAATCCCCCATGTGTCCGGAACCGGGCGGGTTCCGGCTACCGAGATTTTAACCGGCACGGATGCGGCGCTGAACGTGATTCGTGAAAACAAGTGCCATCAGCTTGGTACGATTATGCAGGCCGGCGCAGCATACGGAATGCATACCTTAAACGGCGATCTTTCCCGGTTGGTTGCGTCTGGAATGATTACGCCGGAGAATGCTAAAAAATATTCAAATGATAAAAAAGATTTAGAAAATTACCTATTTTAAACCCATTTCTTCCAATTACTCCATGTGTAGCGTGCGGAAAGAAGCACAAAATAAGGAGGAAAGGAGGTGACAAAAGGGCAAATGAAAAAAAATCTAAAAAAATCAATGGCTGTATTTTTGGCACTCTTATGTCTGCCCATATCGGCTCTGGCAGCAGAAGGTAACTGGGGACTTGGATTTGGAACCCAGGGTCAGCAGCCTACCGGCAATGCCACCACGGAGGAGCTTCTGCAGTATAATGCTTATTATGTCGGAAACAAGGAAGAAAAAACCATTTATTTAACATTTGACGGCGGATATGAGAATGGAAATACGGAGAAAATCCTGGATGTATTAAAAGAAACCGGAGTGCTTGCCGCCTTTTTTATGGTGGGAACGTATATCCGTGATAACCCGGACATTGTGCGCCGTATGGCAGCGGAAGGACATATCGTCGGAAATCACACGATGCACCATAAAAATATGTCCGCTATTTCAGATAAGGAGACCTTCGCCCAGGAGCTTCAAGGGACAGAGGAACAGTACAAAGCGGTAACCGGTCAGGAAATGCCGAAATATTACCGGCCGCCGGAGGGTAAGTATGATGTAAATAATTTACAGATGGCTTCGGAATTGGGCTATACGACTGTGTTTTGGAGCCTTGCTTATGTAGATTGGTATGAAAATGACCAGCCGACGAAGGAGCAGGCTTTTGATAAGCTAATTCCCCGTATTCATTCGGGAGCAGTTCTTCTGCTGCACAGTACGTCCCAGACAAATGCGGAAATTCTGAAAGAGTTAATTGAAAAGTATAAAGAGATGGGATATGAATTTAAGACACTCAATGAGCTGACGGCATAAGCTTCGTTAAATAAATAACAGGGAAGGTACAGCAAAAGCTCTATTAACTTTGCTGTACCTTCTTCTATAAAAAAGGAGAATTCATATAGCTTATCAATAAATTAGCCGGTAAGAGAGGCAAAGCGTGCGCTTGCCGGGATTAATCCTCATAGTGCTCGTGGGAGTCCTCGATTGCGGACAGGGCCGCTTCGCTGGAGGCACAGAGACAGTCCACATAGGTATCTCCCACATGCGTTTTAGCGCCGATCAGCACCGGAACCTCTACGCAGAGCTTCTGGTTGATGGTAAAGGAACAAGTACCATTTTTTTTGCCATGGCATTTTTCGTCTCCCCTTTTAATCTTGGGTTCGCCGCAGCAGATGGTCTTAACCGGACCGGTTTTTACAAAGGGAATCACCTCGACCGGGACGCAGACTGCAAGTGCCTGATAGCCGACAGCCGGGCAGCCGCCCTCCCTTTCACAATTATCAGAAAAATCAGCGGTTTCAAATCCCGCAGAAGTAATATCGGACATAACGTCTCCTTTCAAAACATGAGTTAAAGTATACCTTATCTTATGTCATAGAAACGCTTTTGTTAATAAAAAAAAATGCGCTTTGGCGCATTCTTTTTTATAGGAAGATCTCAACTATTTGAGTAATAATCCTCCGTACTGCAGGAAGAGCGGCGCGAATACCAGAGATACAATCGTCATCAGCTTGATCAGAATGTTGATAGACGGGCCGGAGGTATCCTTAAAGGGATCGCCTACGGTATCGCCGACCACTGCTGCCTTGTGGGCTTCGCTGCCTTTGCCGCCGTGGTTGCCTTCTTCGATGTATTTCTTGGCATTGTCCCAGGCTCCGCCGGAGTTACTCATGAAGATTGCCATCAGGACACCGGTTACCAGAGAGCCTGCCAGCAGACCGCCCAGAGCGGCAGTGCCGAGCAGGATGCCGACTGCCAGAGGCGCCAGTACGGCCATCAGGCCGGGAACCAGCATTTCCTTCAGTGCGGAGGTGGTGGAAATGGCTACACAGGAAGCATAATCCGGCTTACCGGTACCCTCCATGATGCCGGGGATCGTACGGAACTGTCTGCGAACTTCTTCAATCATGCTGTAAGCAGCCTTGGAAACGGATTCCATGGTCATAGCAGAGAAGAGGAAGGGCAGCATGCCGCCGACCAAAAGACCGATGGTTACATTGGAGTCAAGAATATTGATTCCGGTAAGGTCCAGACCAACTGCCTGTGCATAGGATACGAACAGAGCCAGTGCGGTAAGGGCGGCGGAGCCGATCGCAAAGCCTTTGCCCATAGCAGCAGTAGTGTTGCCTACGGCATCCAGCTTATCGGTGATCTTACGAACGGAATGATCCAGTCCGGACATTTCCGCAATACCGCCGGCGTTGTCTGCAATCGGGCCGTATGCGTCAACCGCGACGGTAATACCGGTGGTGGACAGCATGCCCACGGCTGCCAGTGCAATACCGTACAGACCGGCTACCTGAAACGAAACAAAGATGCCCAGGCAGATCAGCAGGATCGGAATACAAGTGGACATCATACCTACCGCGAGACCGCTGATGATCGTGGTAGCAGGACCGGTTTCGGACTGCTGGGCAATCTTCTTAACGGACTTATAATCACCGGAGGTATAAACTTCCGTAATAATACCAATGGCCAGTCCGACAATCAGGCCGGCAATAATGGCAATTGCTTCATTGAAGCCATTGAAGAAAAACTTGCTTAATAGAATGGAACCAACCACTACCAGCGCACTGGATACATAGGAGCCCATTTTCAAAGCTTTATGCGGATTGGAACCTTCGCTTCCTCTTACGAAGAAGGTAGCAATGATAGAGGCCAGAATCCCGACGGCCGCCAGAGCCAGAGGGAAGACGGCGCCTTCCACATTATAGGTAATCACACCAAGCGTTAAGGCGGATACAATAGCACCTACATAGGATTCAAACAGGTCGGCCCCCATACCGGCTACGTCGCCGACATTGTCGCCTACGTTATCGGCGATAACGGCCGGGTTTCTCGGATCGTCCTCAGGGATGCCTGCTTCTACCTTGCCCACCAGATCAGCACCTACGTCGGCGGCCTTCGTGTAAATTCCGCCGCCTACACGGGCAAACAGGGCGATCGAAGAAGCTCCCAGGCTGAAGCCGGAGATTACGGAGATCTTGTCTACGCCGAGCAGAATAAAGATTAAGCTGCAGCCAAGCAGACCAAGACCTACTACGCACATACCCATAACAGAGCCGCCGTCAAAAGCAATGCCCAGCGCTTTGTTCATACCGCTGGTCCTGGCAGCGTTGGCCGTACGGACATTGGCCTTAGTAGCTACATTCATGCCTACATAACCGGCGCCTACTGAGAATATTGCGCCTACCAGGAAGCAGATGGCCGTGTCCCAGCCAATGCCGAAGCCGATGGCGGCGAAAAGCACGATTACGAAGACCACCAGAATCTTATATTCGGCAAAGAGAAAGGCTCTGGCTCCTTCGCTGATTGCGGACGCAATTTCTTTCATGCGCTCCGTTCCCTCTTCCTGTTTTGACACGCTGCCAGCCTTGATGAAGGCAAACACCAGTGCCAATACAGCCAGCACGGGTGCCGCGTACAACAGGACGTTTGTTAAGTCATTCATTGTTTTTCGATCCTTCCTATGATTTACTCTATGACGTAACTATAATAATACAATAAAATTTGCAGTCAGGCAATACTTATTTGTGAAACAATTTACGGTTTTTAGAATTTATTAATAACGAAAAGAGGCGGTTATTCCGAATAATTATCAAAGTTTTGGCAGAACGGGTGTTTGCAAAGAAGATGAATCTGTGTTATACTGATAAGAGCGATGAGAGGTTCGGCTTGACAGTGAACGGTCAGGCGGTATAATGATAATGACCAATTTAGCGGGAGGAGAATTACGTGGCACAGGCAAAGCGCAAAACAGTCGCTAAAACCAGCGCAGGGAAGACCGGCGCGAGAAAAAGCACAGCCGGGAAGAAACAGACGGGAAGAAAGACTTCTTCCTCCCGTACGAATAATAAGAGAAAAACTGCCGGGAAGCAGAATGAGGGAGGAATTCTACAGGAAATTTCCATCCTTCTTTCCTTTGCGCTGGCTGTCATTTTATTTTTGGGAGTCTTGGATGTTGCCGGTGAGTTCGGCAGTGTTCTTCATGATGTAGAGTTCGGCTTATTCGGTTCACTGGCCTATTTGTTTCCACCCTTACTATTCTGGGCGGTTTGTTTCCTTATATCGAATAGCGGGCACGAATACCGGCTGGCAGCCAGTGTAAAGGTATTGATTGCCTTGCTTACCTTTGCCGCATGCTGCGGAATTGTGGAGCTGTTGGGCGGCAGAGGACTGGAAATGTCCTATTCACGGCAGGAGTACTATAAATATGGAGCCGATGGACTGAACGGCGGCTGGGTTGGCGGCGTGCTGTTTGATTTCCTGTACCCGCTGCTGGGAATGCTGGGCAGTTATGTGGTATTGGTAATCATTGCGATCATCGGCGTGGTGACTACCACCGGCAAGTCCTTTATTAAGCCCTTACATAAAGGCGGCAGCCGGGTTGTGATTACAGCCAAAGAGGATCTTACCCGTTTCAGAGAGAATCAGGCCATCCGTTCTGCCAAGCGCAGAGAGGAACGCCTGCGTGTAGAACAGAAAGTCCAGGGAGTTGCGCTGGATAATACAAAGCTGCCGGAATCGGAGGCAGAGGCAGAGGAAACACCTGAGGCGCCTGTCCGGGAGCGGAAGCCACAGGTGGATGCCAGTCAGTTTACCGGACAGATTCATCTGCCCTTGTCCGGTGAGCCGGCAGCGGCGCCGGCGGAGGTGCCGCCGGCCGGCAGGGAGCGGGTGGCGGTCCAGAAGGACCAGCGTACCCTGGCAGAGCTGGAAGCCTTGGATGCAGAGCTGAAGGCAGGTATGGAGCTGCCGGAGGAAGAGGACTTCTTCTCTTTTGAGAGACCAGGCAGTCCGCTTGCTACCGCAGCGGAACCGGTTATCCCCGGATGGGAAGGAATGCCGGAGGGCGCGGAAGACCCTATGGCAGCTTACGATGCGTTTCACGACGCACCGAGTCCGGAGGCAGTGCTGCGTGGGACAGTGGCAGCAGTACCGGTACCGGCGCCGGCGCCGGTACCGGTGAAGAAGAAATATGTTATGCCGCCGCTGCGGCTCCTGAAGTCCGGCCGGCGAAGAGCCGGCACGCGGGATGCGGAGCTGAAGGCTACGGCGGTGAAGCTGCAGCAGACATTACAGAATTTTGGCGTGGGCGTAACGGTGACGGATATCAGCTGCGGTCCTTCGGTTACCCGGTATGAGCTTCAGCCGGAGCAGGGTGTAAAGGTAAGCCGGATCGTAGCCCTGTCCGATGATATTAAGCTGAATCTGGCAGCGGCGGACATCCGGATTGAAGCCCCTATCCCTGGTAAAGCGGCTATTGGAATCGAGGTGCCTAATCAGGAGAACCAGACCGTTTTCCTAAAGGAGCTTCTGGATTCCGAAGAATTTAAAAAGTTTCCGTCTAAGGTTGGATTTGGCGTCGGACGGGATATTGCGGGGAAGGTCATTGTTGCGGATCTGGCCAGGATGCCCCACTTACTGATTGCCGGAGCGACCGGATCCGGTAAATCTGTATGCATCAATACGCTGATTATGAGTATTTTATATAAAGCCCATCCGGATGATGTGAAGCTGATTATGATTGACCCGAAGGTCGTGGAACTGAGCGTTTATAATGGGATTCCCCATCTGCTGATTCCCGTTGTGACGGATCCCAAAAAGGCGGCCGGCGCATTAAACTGGGCCGTGGCGGAAATGACGGACCGCTATAAGAAGTTCGCGGAACTGAATGTGCGGGATATAAAAGGCTATAACCATAAAGTAGAGGAAGCGGACGAAGAGGAAGAATTAGAGAAGATGCCCCAGATTGTCGTGATTGTCGATGAGCTGGCGGATTTGATGATGGTGGCGCCCGGTGAAGTGGAAGAAGCAATCTGCCGGCTGGCACAGCTGGCCCGTGCGGCGGGCATTCATCTGGTTCTGGCGACACAGCGTCCTTCGGTTAATGTTATTACGGGCTTGATTAAGGCCAATGTACCCTCCCGGATAGCCTTTGCGGTATCCTCGGGCGTAGACTCCCGGACGATTATCGATATGGTCGGTGCGGAGAAGCTTCTGGGCAAAGGCGATATGCTCTTTTACCCTTCCGGTTATCCGAAGCCGGTGCGTGTACAGGGTGCTTTTGTATCCGACGAAGAGGTCGGAGCGATCGTGGAGTTCCTGACTAAGCAGACAGACGGCGCTCCGGTACATCATAAGGACCTGGAAATGAAAATGGAAGGTTCTTTTAAGGACGAGGGCTCGGTAGGAGCCGGTCAGCGGGACGAGTATTTTGAACGCTGCGGACGCTTTATTATTGAGAAGGAAAAGGCATCCATCGGTAATCTGCAGAGAGCTTTTAAGATCGGCTTTAACCGGGCGGCACGGATTATGGATCAGCTTTCGGAGGCTGGAGTAGTAGGCCCGGAAGAGGGCACAAAGCCCAGGCAGGTCTTAATGACCATGGCAGAGTTTGAGGAAATGACGGCAGGTTGGTAAGGAGGATATGGTATGACATTGGGGCAGCTGTTAGAAGGAATGGCATATGAATGCCTGAAGGGCTCTCTGGACACAGAGATCCGCCGGATCGTGTATGATTCCCGCAAGAACTGCGAAGGAGCGGCGTTTGTGTGTGTCAGCGGGACCAAGGTGGATGCCCATACCTTTGTTCCCCAGGTAATGGATAAAAAGGCGGCAGCCGTGATTGTGGAGAAGCCGGTGGAGACAGAAGGCGAAGCAGCTGTAATCCTGGTGCCGAATGCCCGTGTTGCCCTGGCAGAACTGTCGGCAGCCTGGTTTGGCCACCCTACCCGCCGAATGACGGCGATTGGCTTGACCGGCACCAAGGGAAAGACTACCAGTACCTATATGCTGAAATCAATTCTGGAGGCTGCCGGTAAGAAGGTGGGAGTGGTCGGTACCAACGGCGCCGTAATTAATGGCAAGCATTATGTAACCAATAACACTACGCCGGAATCCTATGAATTGCAGCAGTATTTCTACCAAATGGCGGAAGCCGGCTGTGAATATATGATTATGGAAGTTTCCTCCCAGGGCATTATGATGAACCGGGTGGCAGGAATGACGTTCGATATCGGAATCTTTACAAATCTGTCCCCGGATCATATCGGTCCGAATGAACATGCCAGCTTTGAGGAATACCGTTCCTATAAAGGCAAATTGTTTACCATGTGCCGCAGAGGGATCGTGAACCGTGATGATCCGAACTGGGAAGCCGTGGTGGAAGGGCATACCTGTGAATTACTGACCTTTGGGCGCGCGGCGGCATCCGATTACCGCGCGGAGCAGATTGTACCGCTGAAAAGAGGCAGTTTTATGGGTATAAGCTTCCGGCTGGAGGGTAGAGCAGACTTCCCGGTAGAAGTAAATATTCCAGGCCTGTTTAATGTATACAATGCCCTGGGAGTTGTATCTGCTGCGTTGGAGCTGGGGATTTCCAAGGAGGCTATTCAGAAGGCCTTGGCCGAAATCCGTGTGGATGGCCGTATGGAACTGGTTTATGCTTCGGATCGGTTCTCCGTGATTGTTGACTATGCCCATAATGGTGTCAGCACCCGCAGCCTCCTGGAAACGCTTCGGGAATACCGGCCGGGACGGCTGGTGGTGGTCTTTGGCTGCGGCGGTAACCGGGATCCTCACCGCCGTTATGAAATGGGAGAGGCCGCCGGAGAAATGGCGGATCTGTCCATTGTAACAGCAGACAATTCACGTTGGGAAAAGGTAGAGGACATTATGAAAGATATCCATATCGGTCTGGATAAGACCGGTGGCGCATCTTTTGATATTCCGGACCGCAGGGAGGCAATTCGCTATAGCATTGCCCATGCAAAACCAGGGGACGTGATCGCCGTTATCGGGAAAGGCCACGAGGATTACCAGGAGGCAGAAGGGGTGAAGACCCACTTCATGGATCGTGAAGTAGCAGAAGAAATGATAAAGGAACTGGGACTTTAATGGAAGGTATAACAATTAGGGATATTGTAGAGGCCACCGGAGGACGTCTGCTGTGCGGATCTTGTGACACTCCGGTCCGCCATGTAAGCATTAACTCCCGTAACATGCAGGGAGACGATATTTTTGTACCGATTATTGGTGCCAGGATAGATGCGCACCAGTTTATTGAAGGGGCTTTTGCCGCCGGAGCCGTTGCGGTATTTACCTCTGAGCACGATTCCATGGAGGATGAGAGACCCTGGATCCGGGTGGGAGATACGGTACAGGCACTGCAGGATCTGGGCCGGGAATGCCGCAGGAGGCTGACCATGCCTTTTATTGGTATTACCGGAAGTGTGGGTAAGACCACTACCAGAGAAATGGTAACGGCTGCGCTGTCCGGCGGGAAGCGCGTATTTAGTACCGCAGGCAACAGCAATGGACAGTTGGGGGTGCCCATTACTCTTAGTGAGGTGGATCCCCAGGCGGAGATTACCATCTTAGAAATGGGGATGAGTGAGCCGGGAGAAATGGCCCGGATTGCTGATATTGCCAGGGTTGGAATGGCGGTCTTCACCAATATCGGCGTATCCCATATTGAGAATCTGGGATCCAGGGAGAATATCTGCAGGGAAAAGATGCACATTACGGATGGTTTTGGAGCAGACTCTGTGGTGATTTTAAATGGAGACGATGACATATTGGCAGGATATCGTGGGAAGCTGCCTTTCCGAACAGTCTTTTATGGGACTGGAGAGGACGCGGATTTTCAGGCAAAGGATATTTATACCGAAGGAGACCGCACGGTGTTTACCTTGGAGGCTCCGATCGGGGAACTGACGATCTCTTTGCAGGTTCCGGGAATGCATAATGTACTGAATGCCCTGGCTGCTCTGGCCGCCGCAGCAGAATGTGGGGTGCCGCTGGAACTGGCGGCCCGGAAGCTGGAGGATTTTCAGGGATTCCAAAGAAGGCTGCAGATCCTTACGAGGAATGGCATGACGATTATAGATGACTCCTATAATGCTAGTCCGGAATCCATGCGTGCAGCTCTCCAGGTGCTGGCCGCTGCCAGGACAGAGGGGCGCCGCATAGCGGTGCTGGCCGATATGTTGGAACTGGGTCCGGATGCGCCCCTATTCCATTATCAGACCGGGGTCTATGGAGCATCTTTACCAATTGATTGCTTTTTTACAGTAGGCGCCTTAAGCAGACATTTGGCGCAGGCAGTAGAAGAGGCGGGAATTCCGGTCTTTTCCTTTGATACAAATCAGGAGGCAGTGGAAGCGCTCCACGCCTGGCTGAAGCAGGGCGATACCCTCTTATTAAAAGGATCCAACGGTATGAAACTCGGGGAAATCCTGAAAGAACTGTAGGAGAAGCATTTTGAAATATGCGAATATTATTGTAGATATCTCACTGGAAAAACTGGACAGGACCTTTCAGTACAAGGTTCCGCCGGAGCTCCAGGGTGTTTTGCGACCCGGAATGCAGGTTAACATTCCCTTCGGCAATGGCGGGCGGATCATAACCGGCTACGTAACACAGCTGACAAACGAAGCGGAATTCGAGGAAGAACGAATGAAGGAAGTGGACTCTCTATCGAAAAAAGCGGTGCCGATTGAGGCACAGATAGTTGAATTGGCAATATGGCTGAAGGATACATATCCCTGTACCATGAATCAGGCGCTGAAGACCGTACTTCCGGCTAAACGGAGGATCAAATCCAGGGAGCCCAAGGTCCTGCAGACGGCTCTTCCGGAGGTCGGCCGCGTGGATCCGGTTCTATTGAATGAAGAGCAGCAGCGAGCGGCAGATTCCATTATGGCGGCTTACCCGAAGCCGGCCCTCTTATTTGGCATTACCGGAAGCGGTAAAACAGAAGTCTATATGGAATTAATTGACAGGATGCGTGCCGAAGGAAAGCAGACGATCCTGCTGATTCCCGAAATCTCACTGACTTACCAGAACCTGGGCAGGTTTTATCAGCGTTTTGGAGAGCGGGTCAGTGTGGTTAATTCCCGATTGTCTGCCGGAGAAAAATATGATCATTTTGAAAAGGCACGGAAGGGACAGATTGATGTAATGATCGGTCCCCGCTCTGCTTTATTTACCCCTTTTCCTAGTCTGGGACTGATTCTGGTGGACGAAGAGCACGAAAATGCGTATAATAGTGAACAAAGTCCCCGTTACCGGGCTGTGGAAGTTGCCCTCAAGCGGGCGGAAATTGCCGGAGCCGGCGTAGTATTTGGATCGGCTACCCCCTCTGCGGAGACTTATACGAAGGCTCTGCAGGGAGAATATACACTCTGCCGGCTGAACAGAAGGGCGAAAGCCGGGAGCCGGCTTGCCGATGTGCAGATTCTGGATATGCGGGAGGAGTTAAAATCCGGCAATAAGAAGGTATTTAGCCGTGAATTGGCGGAGAAGATCGAGGACCGCCTTCAGAAAAAGGAGCAGATTATGCTGTTCCTGAACCGGAGGGGTTATGCCGGGTTTATTTCCTGCCGGTCCTGTGGGTTTGTGATGAAATGTCCTCATTGTGATGTGGCGCTCACCTCTCATCGGGGCGGCAGACTGGTCTGCCATTACTGCGGTTATTCCGTTCCTCTGCCGGAGGGCTGTCCCTCCTGCGGATCGCCTTACATCGCAGGCTTTGGAATCGGGACCCAGAAGGTGGAGAGTATGGTGCACAAATACTTTCCGTCCGCTTCCGTTCTGCGGATGGATCTGGATACCACCGGGCGGAAGGATGGACACGCGAAGATTTTGTCTGCTTTTGCAGCCGGGGAGGCCGATATTCTGATCGGAACCCAGATGATTGTAAAGGGGCATGATTTTCCCCGTGTTACCTTGGTAGGAGTTTTGGCAGCCGATCTTTCTTTATACAGCGAGGATTTTCGTGCGGCGGAACGTACCTTCCAGTTGCTGACACAGGCGGCCGGGCGGGCCGGGCGGGCCGGTGCCGGGGGTTCGGTAGTGATTCAGACTTACAGCCCGGATCACTACGCGATCCAGACGGCGGCCAGGCAGGATTATGAGGGATTTTATGAGCGGGAAATGGTCTACCGGCGCCTGCTGTCTTATCCTCCGGCGGGACAGATGCTGTCGGTCCTGGTGACAGGAGAAGAACAGGAAGCTGCGATGGAAGAAGCCGCTCGGCTGGCAGAAGGAGTCCGCCGTATCTATGGGAGCCAGGGTGTTGTAGTGGTAGGTCCTGCAGCGGCAGGAATCAGCCGTATACAGGATGTTTATCGAAGGCAGATGTATATAAAGCACCCATCCAGAGAGGTATTGTTTGCAGTGCGTTCCTGGATCTGGGAGAATACCAGCGGGAATACACCGATGGATTTTTTATGATGAAGAACACAGAGACATATTGTTGTCACAGAAAAGGAGCATAGTTACAATGGCAATAAGAAATATCCGGGAAGCAGGAGATGATGTACTCCGCAAGAAGAGCAAAGCGGTAACGGAGATGACACCGCGTTTAAAGCAGATCATAGAGGACATGTTTGAGACCATGTATGATGCTTACGGAGTAGGACTGGCCGCTCCCCAGGTGGGGATTTTGAAGAAGGTGGTCGTAATTGACGTGGAGGATCAGCCTTATGTACTGATTAATCCGAAGATACTGGAGACTTCCGGTGAACAGACCGGCAGCGAGGGCTGCCTGAGCCTGCCGGGGAAGCACGCGGTGGTAACCCGGCCGGATTATGTAAAGGTAAAGGCACAAGATGCGGATATGAACTGGTATGAGCTGGAGGGTACGGAAATGCTGGCCCGGGCGATCTGCCATGAGTGTGATCATCTGGAAGGGGTTCTCTATACGGATATAATGGAAGGTCCGCTCCTGGATAACGAGGACGAAGACTAGAGTATTGGGGATTGGTAAAAACCAGGAAGGGGATACTATGAATCTTCATCATCTATTCTATTTTAAAACCACGGCGGAATTAGAGCATTTTACGAAAGCATCGGAGAAGCTGAATGTGACACAGCCGAATTTGAGCCATGCAATTCGTGATCTGGAGGATGAGCTGGGCGTGCACCTCTTTGAGCGTCAGGGACGGAGTGTAAAGCTTACCAGGTATGGAGAGTTATATCTGGAATATGTGAACCGGGCTCTGCGCGCACTGAATGAGGGCAAAGAGAAGCTGGATGAATATGTACACCCGGACAGAGGAACGGTGCATCTGTCGTATTTGAGTTCCTTAAACCAATATGTCCCCTGGCTGAATATGAAGTTCTACGGCAGTACGGAACGGATTGCAACGCGGTTTGAGGCCAGCCAGTCGCCCACTACGCTGATTGAGGAGGGGATTCTGAACGGTACCTTTGACCTGGGTATTTCGTCGATTATTGACCGGGCCGATATAGAATCTTATTACCTGGGCAACCATAAGACCGTGCTGGTGGTCTCCGATAAGCATCCCTGGGCAGGGCGCGGGGAAGTGGATTTCGAGGAGCTGGAAAGCCAGCCCTTTGTGACTTATACAATGCAGTGCGGAATACGGCATTATATCGACGGCATGTTTCGGGAGAGAGGAATTGCACCCCAAATTGTATCAGAAGTCCTGTATGACAATCTGATTCTGGGGATTGTGGCCTCGAATTTTGGCGTGTCTTTGATTCCGGAGCCGCTGGGCTACCGGTTTCCCAAGGTAAAGGTGCTACAGATCGCCGGTGGACTGCCGGGGCGGAACATTTACCTGGTCTGGAGCAAACGCCGCTATATGTCACCGGCTACGGAGGTTTTTCGGGATTTTATCATCCAGAGTGATCTCAGCCTGGAACGGTATCTGCAGGAGGAGATCATGTAGGCGGATCTTGCAGCATCTTCCTGGCAATGTCCATGATCCGGTCCTTCGTGTGGGCGAAGAATTTTTTGTAGCCTTCGCAGTAGTAGTTAACGGATAGCGAGCTGTCCGGCATTGTTTCCCGGTCTCTCCGGCAGCCACCGCGGCACAGGAAGCCATAGGGACATGTAAGGCAGTCCTCGTGAACGGTCTCAGATGGTGTTATGAAGCGTGCTGCAGTGGCTCCTTGCAGCATATCGGTAAAGGAGTCCTTTTGTACATACCCCAGAAGATATTCATCGATCACATAGAAATCGCAGGGGTAGACAGAGCCATCCGCCTCGATTACCGGATAGGCGCTGCAGTGTCCCCGCATTCCACAGTTCTCAGGTGGTTCCCCCATCGGTATCCGGATATAGTTATCAAACATCCGGACCGAATAATAATCCCCTCGGATAAAGTCCTCATACCATAGATCGAAGAAGCGGCAAAGGAAATCCCCGTATAGTTCGGCGCTTAAAGAATAGGGGGAAGAGCCATGAGCCTCTTCCAGCCCATCCAGGCAAGGGATCAGCTGGATGTATCGCAGGTTGTTCTTCTTGTAAAAATTGTACGCTTTATCCGGATGTCTGGCGAAGTCCCTTGTTACCACCGTCAGTATGTTGAAGTCCGCGCCGGCTTTCGTCAGGGTATCGGCCGCTTTCATGCAGCGCAGATATGTTCCCTTCCTCTGGGCATCCGGGCGCAGCCGGTCATGAATTTCTTTGGTACCGTCAATGGATAGTCCTGTCAGAAATTGGTTCTCTGCAAAGAATTCCGCCCAGTCGGCATCGATCAGGCTGCCGTTTGTCTGAATGGAATTGGAGACGGGGATTCTGCGGATATTATAGGTCTTCTGAAACTCCATCAAGGCTTTGTAGAAATCCAGTCCGGCCAGGGTGGGTTCCCCTCCCTGAAAGCCGAAGGATACAAAATGGGTGGCTTCCTCGAAGGCTTTCTTCACCAGGATTTCCAGCGTGTCCAGGGTCATCATTCCCCGGTTCTTTACCTCCCGTGAATCGGTGACATCGGCATAGAAGCAATAACGGCAGCGCATATTGCAGTTGCCGGAAGCCGGTTTGATCAGTAAGGATAGAGCATCCATGTTTTCTCCATATTCCCTTCTTTTATTCGCTACACAAAGTATAACAGAAATATTCAAAAATAAAAACTCCCCGCGGGGAGTTTTTTAAATATCTTTAAAGTGTCACCCTGCGTCCTTCTTCTGCCGACACATAAGCGGCATAGAGAACCGTGCTGATCTGCTTTGCCAGATCAAAATCGGATAAAGGCTTGCGCCCGTAAGCTACACATTCCATGAAGTCCTGAAGCTGGGCGACATAACCTCGCTGGATGCTTTCGGATACAAATGCATAATTCCACCCGGTCTTATGGGAGAGATTCTCCGACATATAGACATCCTCCAGCCCTTCCTGATCCTGGAAGTAAGTCATCAGGTCATCCGTGGGGGTGATATTACAGGTCATGGTAGCGTCGTTACAGAAGACCTCAATATAATTCCGGATCCCCCCCAGCACATTATCGTTTGCAAATACCGTTGCCTTTGTCTGGTCGGAGAAGGTCAAAGTAATGGTTCCAAAGTCCTCTACATCCTGCGGCTTTGCCTTCAGATAACGCCGTTCGTGATCGGAGAGGGTGGGAGAGATCTGTCCCGTATCGGCTACCACGCTTTCTACTCGAATGGAAGTGCCCTTTGCTTCGGCTTCGATACTTTTCAGGTAGAGAATGGCGGCCAGTGGATGACATCCGATCCGCAGCAGGGTACCGCCGCCAATGTTCTTCCAGTATCCGGCTCCGGCTGTAGGAGAGCCCTGTACACTTTCTTCTCCGCGCATGTAAGTAATCGTGCTTTTTTTCGCTTTTAAGAACTCTGCAGCGCGCTGGACATTGGGAGAGTAGATATAGTTCTCGGCATACATAAATTGCTTATCACTGGATTTTACAGTCTTCTCTAAACGCTCCAGATCGCCTGCGACAATATCAAACATTTTCTTCTTCGATACATTTCCGATCATTCCATCATCTTCCGGAAGGCCAAAATACCCGGTCAGCGGCTTTTCACAGATTACATGCTTGCCGGCCTGCAGAGCATTTGTCAGCATGTTTGAATGAAGGAAGGGCGGAGTGCAGAGAATGACCACGTCGATGGCCGGGTCTTCCAGTAGTTCATGGTAATCGGAGGTATAGGTCTCGTAACCGAATTCTTCTGCCGTTCTGCGGGCGGCATCCAACTGAATGTCTGCGACACTGCGCAGGCGCAGGCGCAGACCGCCGACTTGGCGGAATGCAGTGCTGTGCAGCCTGGCTGCAAAGCCGCTGCCAATCATGCCAATGGTTACTGTTTTCATAAAAACTTCCTCCTGCTATGCGACATCTTTCTTTTTTCTGATTTTCTTCCACAGCGACGATTGGCTCAGCGCCATAAATAGAATTACCACCAGCAGTACCAGTGAAATTGGATGGCTTACCAGATCTTCGATAAACCGGAACAGGTTATTGCCGGTAGTGGAAATACCACGGCGGAAATTCTGCTCAATCAGGGAGCTCAGGATTACACCCAGGATAACGGGTCCTACCGGAACCTTATAAATCTTCAGGATGTAGCCCAGGATACCGAAGCCCATCATCCAGTAGATGTCCATGATGCTGTTATTGATGGTATAAGCCCCGACTACCGATAAAATAATGATGGTAGGCATCAGAATATACTTGGGAACTTCTACGATCTTGGCAAAGAGTTTAATACCGGTAAAACCAAATATTAAAAGGAACACATTTCCGAATAGAACAGCGCCTACCAGGAACCAGAATACGTCGGCAGATTCTACCATCAGCATGGGGCCGGGCTTTAAGCCGTGAATGTACATGGCGCCGATTACAATAGCGGTTACGGCATCACCAGGGATACCCAGGGTCAGCATTGGGATGTAAGCACCGCCGATGGCAGCGTTATTCGCGCTTTCCGGTGCCACCAGACCTTCGATGGCGCCCTGTCCGAAAGGAACCTCCGGATTCTTAACAGTACGTTTTGCATGGTCATAGGAAATCAGTGCGGCGATATCACCGCCGGTACCGGGAAGGGCGCCGACAATTACGCCGATCAGGGAAGTGCGGAGGGAAAGGGGAATGTATTTGAGGACGCTTTTCCATCCGGGAATGATTTTCCCCACATCCTGTTTAACCGGCTGCGTAGTTAAGTCGCGCAGCTGGAGCAATGCTTCCGACATTCCGAATAATCCGATCATAACGACCACATAGTTTACGCCGCCCATCAAGTAAACGTTACCAAAGGTGAAACGCTGCTGACCGGTTACCATATCCAGCCCAACAAAACCTACAAACAGGCCAAGAGCGGCAGCAAAGATGCCGCGGGCAGCGGATTCATTTCCCAGGCTGCCTACCAGCATCAGGCCCATCAGCGCTAACAGGAAGTAGTCTCTGGGAGCAAAGCTCAGTGCAAAATTGGCTATAACCGGAGCGCCGACTGCCAGTACCAGAGCACCGATAACGCCACCCAGTACAGACTGTGTTACCGTAACGCCGATGGCTTTGCCTGCTTCACCCTTCTGAGCCAGAGGATAGCCATCCAAGGCGGTAGCTACCGCAGCGGGAGCCCCTGGAATGTTTAACAGAATGGCGGAGCGAGAACCGCCGTATACACCGCCGATCTGGACACCTACCATAGCAGCCATGGCCGGAAGCACATCCCAGGAATAGGTGAAGGAAATCAATAGGGACACTGCCATGGTAACGGACAGACCGGGAATGGCGCCGATGTAGATTCCTAAGAATACGCCTGCTGCCAGATAGAGGAGCAGCATAGGGTCGGCCAATGCGCTGAACATGTTGGATAAAATTTCAAAAAAACCCATAATTTCTCCTTTTCTCTACGGCAGAATTACCTTGAATATGAATTGGAATATCACATAAATGAAGACCAGCACGCCGCCGGAAATCAGCAGCGACTGAATAATTTTCGATCGGTTTAAGGTTACCATGGATCCCCAAAGAAAAACATAGGTCGCAGGAATAAAGCCGACGATGGGGAGCAGGATCGCATAGATCAGCACGTAGGCCATAATTAGCGGGATTTTACCGGGAAATAATGTATGGACGACCTCTGTCAGCTTCCCGGATAAAGAGGTCCCTTTCTCCACGGCCCGTTCGCATTTACGCATTTCCCACAGCATCAGCAGTTCCATCAGAAGCATAACGGATGTGGTAAGTAACGGAAAGGCACCTTGGCTAGAGAGAGAGGGATCCTTCAGAAACATTTGAAGAGACAGAATAAATGCAAGGATACTGATAATCCCCAGGAAAATAATAAAGGCTAACTCACCTGGATACAATTTGCGAGGTTTCATGGTATATCCCCTTCCTTTCATGAAGGAGGCCGCCGAAGTATTTCTGTGCGGCGGCCCCTGATTTTTGCTACTCGGCTACGCGTTCAATTCCTACGCTGTCCGGGGCAATTTCGGCAGCACCGGCATCGTACATTAACCAAGAGGATACACTACGGTATTTATCTACATATTCTCTGGCTTCATCACCGCTGATGTTGCAGGGAATACAGCCCAGTCCTTCCAGGATTGCCTTGAATTCCGGCTCATCGGCAGCCTTGGCGAAAGCAGCTGTCAGTATATCTACTACATCCTGAGGAGTGTCTTCATGAACAAATACGCCGTAGAAAGGCCCCCAGGGAAGTAAGGAATTATAATCTTCATAAATATCGGTAATGGCAGGAACCTCTGCAAATGCATCCAGACCCTCATTGTGCATCAGCGCCAGTGCTTTTACTTCTCCGGCATTGGTCAGCTCGGCACAGGAACCCATGGTAACGATGGTGTAATCTACGTGTCCGCCCATAACAGCCGTAACACAGGCGGATTCTCCGTCAAATACTACCATATTCGGGGTGGCGCCGTTCACAGCCGTCATCATAGCTGCTGCTGTGTAGGGAAGTCCGCCGGGGCCGGTGGTAGCCATGTTGATCTGATCGCCGTTTTCCTGCAGGGCAGCTACCAGGTCTTCCAGTGTCTGGTAAGGAGAATCCGGAGCTACTATGATTACGCCAACGCTGGTGCAGTAGATGTCAATCGGGATGAAATTGGAATAATCCAGCTCAGAAGTTCCCATAACTTTTGCGATCTGCGGATTCTCAGCGCCAAACAGCAGGTTGTAGCCATCTGCGGACTGCTCGTGTACATACTGGGTGGAGATACCACCGGCAGCACCGGCACGGTTTGTATAGATAATGGTTTTATTGTTCAGTTCTGCCTGAACATAAGGTGCGATGGCACGGGATACTGTGTCGCAAACACCGCCTGCGGACCACATTACCGTCCCCTGGAAATCCTTCGCAGGGAAGTCGGAGGCCGCAGCAGCGGTGGTCTCACCGGATGCAGCCGTAGTGGTTTCGTTACTGTTCCCCCCGCATGCGGCTAAACCAAACATTAAACAAAATACCATCAGAACACTAATAATTTTTTTCATTTTTCCTCTCCTTATATAATAAGTATAGATGATTTGCAGTATTACTGCGGAATATGTGTGCCAAGAAAACCTCCTTTCTTTGCATGCAGATCATACATGTGAATCCGATGTCAGGGTATTTGGCACTTCGGCTGTTTGAAGTATAACAAAAGGCGGGGCATAATTCTAATGCATAATTTTAATGAAAATCATTAAAAATATTTATGAAGAGAAATGGTGGCGGAATATTTATAGAATCCCCCCTACACCAGAACCCAAATATGTGGTATAATATAGCTGTGTAACGTGTAAAGAGTTTTTTAACGCAAGTTTTTCTGTTGTTGTTTTAGGAAAGGACGGATTGAAATGTATGAAACAAACGATTTTGTACTGTATGGGGCACATGGTGTATGTGAGGTTGCAGAGATAACGGAGAAGGAATTAAAAGGGAGTGCAGTGGAGTATTATGTACTAAAACCCGTATATGACCCTAACTCCACTATCTTTGTACCGCTCCACAATGCAAAACTGACGGATAAAATGCGGTATGTTTTATCGGTGGAAGAAATCTATGAGCTGATTCAAGAAATGCCGGATGAAAATACAATTTGGATTGAGGAAGAAAGCAAACGAAGAGAGCAGTATAAGAAAATTCTGGAGGTCGGGGACCGTAAGGGGCTGGTCTGTCTGATTAAGACCCTGTATCTGCGGCAGCAAAAGCTGAAGGAAGATGGTAAGAAGCTGCACATGGCCGAGGACCGTTTTATGAAGGATGCAGAGAAAATGCTGTTTGAAGAGTTTGCACATGTCCTGACCATTGAACGGGATCAGGTACTGCCCTTTATTATGGATCAGATGGAGGTGAAAGTCCAGGCGAAATAGCAGATTCAGGTGTCTGTTCATGTTTTGTTTAGAAGTTCTTAAGTATATCGCTAGAAAAGTACTTGTTTCTTTACTCTCCGGAAAAAGTTTTGACACATTTACCCACTATAATTAAGCTATCAAGTATTAGAAAGGCGGGATTCAATGGCAGGAGGAGTTTTTGAACAGATAACTGGAGTCACGCTTCAGAAAGAAAGCGAAAATTATACCAATATGGAAACGTATATGAACCTTCGTGATTGGCTGGCAAGAGAGCACGGAAGAGACCGGGAATGGATCCGGACGGCCTGGGAGTTCTACTTCCTGCCGGCGAAGGAGAGTCTCTACAGTAAGGAGCGGGAGGAACAGTTCCTGGTCAGTGTTATGGAGACAGAGACAGAACCGGAAATTCACTTGAAGAAGCGGTTTCGGATCGGAAAGTATTTCAGTGAGAATTCTGAGCCCATTACCGTGAAGCAATTTAAGGATCTGGTACAAGGACAGATTGAATGGATGGCCGAAAGGGCTGAGGTCTTGATTCAGGAATTTTATCAAAAGATAAGATTATTCTCATATAAAATCGGATTTATGGTGGAAAGCCTGCGGGAGCAATACTATCTGAAGGAGAAGAATCAGAGAGTTACGATTGACTGTTTTACGGACAGCCAATCCGGCGAATCCCTGTATCAGCAGAAATTGTTCGCCTCCCCCGCCAGAGTCCGTGTCCAGCGGTTGTAAATACAGCAAAGGCTGTACCGATCATGATAAAATAGAGATAGAAGCAGCAGGAGGCCGACGGGTCTCCTGTTACTTCTATCTCTATTTACCAATTTGAAATTGCACATTTAAGCTTAATTTGTTATAATAGTTTCTGAAAGGACGGTGGCTGCTTTTGAAAAAGAGGCATTGGAAGAAGCTGCTGGTAGCCGGCAGTGCTGCTGTGGCTACGGCCGCAGTTGTAAAGAAAACATACGATGACAGACAAAAAATCCAGAGGAAACGCGATGTAGATGCGGAGATCGGCAGGCGGGTGTACGGGGAACGAGAGGCCTATATAATCGGCGGTGGTCTGGCCGGACTTGCGGCAGCCGCCTACCTGGTAAGGGATTGCAATTTTCCCGGGCAGAATATACACATATTGGAGAGTGGACCGACCGTCGGTGCATGGAATGCGGGCAGCGGTCCTCAGGGAATTTCAAACTACGGCTGCCTGCTGTTTGAATGCGGTCATGAAAATTTCTGGGAGTTGTTTTCCGCAATTCCCTCCCGCATAAAGCCAAGCCGGAGTGTGGCGGAAGAAATTCGGAACTTTGCGGAATCTCATCCGGTCTATGCCAAAGCGAGGCTGATGAACCGTGAGGGGAAAATATTGGATGCAGCAGATATGGGCTTTCGGAATGAAGAACGCAAAGCACTGGGGATGCTGCTGTTTACCGCGGAGGAGGATATGGAATGCAAGACCATTGAAGAGTGGTTTGCAGATATGCCCCATTTCTTTGAGACGGGCTTCTGGGAGATTTGGCAGAGTGCTTTCGGCTTTCGTCCGGAGAGTGCGATGGTGGATTTTAAACGGAGCTTTGAGCGGAGGCTGCCGGAATTTGGACGTCTGGATACGCAGGAGGGAATGGTTTGTACACCGTGGAACCTGCATGAGAGTATCCTGCTGCCCCTAAAAGTATATTTAGAGAAGCGGAGGGTTCAGATTCATACGGGCGTAACGGTGACTGATCTGGATTTTACCGGACAGGAAATAGAAGTAACCCGTCTGTACTTACACCAAAATGGTAAAGAACAAAGAGTGGAATTGAAGGCACAGGATCTGTGCTTCCTGACAAATGGAAGTGTGATGGATCATGCGGCAGCAGGTGATCTGGACAAGCCGGCTAGTGGTGAGGAAGGGCTGTCTGAGGCTGGAGGCCTCTGGAAGAAAATCGCGGACAGAATCCCCGGCTACCTGGGTAATCCGGAGACCTTCTATAGCTGTAAAAGGGATACGGCAAGGCAATACATTACGGTGACCTGCCGGGGCAATAACCTGTTAGGAGAAATTGGGAATATCACAGGCAATGTGCCGGGAAGCGGCGGTTTCATTTCCTTTCGGGAATCTGGTTGGAAGTTAAGCATTATGGTGCCCTTTCAGCCGTACTTCCAGAAGCAAAGTCTGGGGGAGACCGTGTTCTGGGGCATGGGACTGATGCCGGAGGAGACCGGTACCTATATACAAAAGCCAATGCAGGACTGCACCGGCCGGGAGATTGTGATGGAGATCCTGGGACATCTGGGATTAATGGAAATACAGGATGAGCTGATGGAAACGGTGATTCAGGCGGTACCTTGCCTGCTGCCATATGGCGGAGCCCCCTATCAGCCCCGCAGCCGGGAGGACCGGCCGCCGGTAGTTCCGGAGAGGGCCGCGAATCTTGCTTTGATCGGTTCCTTCGCGGAGGTGAAGGAAGAGCTGGCCCTGTCAGCCGAATATGAGGTTCGGTCGGCAAGGACAGCCGTGTATACACTGCTGAAGATTGATAAAGAAATCGCTCCGGTAACTCCCTATAAGAAAGATCCGATGATGCTGGTAAAGGCTCTGCATGGAGTATACCGCTAAAGAACAGCAATGTCATCCTTCGTTGCGCGCAGGATGACATTGCGGGACTTTCAGAAGGAAAGATGGTATTTTTTCATCCAGTAATTTACCTGCAGCAAATACGCCAGCATCTGTGGGCCGGCCATCAGCTGCCCATACCAGGGCTTGCCATAGTCAGAGGGATTCCGGAGGAATTCTTCCACCCTGCCGCGATCCGTCAGCGTGCGGATCGGAGCATTGGAATCCTCCAATACTTTCAGCAGCTCCTGCCCCAGCTGGTATTCATACCGGGGATTATAGGTCTTGGGGTAGGGACTCTTCTTACGATAGAGTACCTCGTATGGAAGGTAATCTTCTCCGGCGGCCCGCAGCAGCCCTTTTACCAGGCCGTCGGGGCACTTCATCTCCCAGGGAACATTCCAGATGTATTCTACAATCCGGTGATCGGCAAAAGGAACCCGGGCTTCCAGACCGGAATACATGCTGGTGCGGTCCATGCGGTCCAGCAGAGTGACCATAAACCAGCGGAGATTCAGCCATGCCAGCTCCCGGCGGCGGCCTTCATAAGGAGACTCACCGGGCAGAATGGGTGTTTCTGCGAGCGTTTTTTCATAAGCGGCATTCACATATTCATCCATTTGCAGGGATGCGAGCAAATCATCCGCAAGAAGAACTTTCCTTGGCGAGAGATCCATAGCCCAGGGAAAGGCATGGGTCTCAAACATTTCCTTCTTATGGAACCAGGGGTAACCGCCGAAGATCTCATCTGCACATTCTCCGGTCAGCGTCACCTTATTATGGGGAGCCACCTTCCCGCAAAAGAATAAAAGAGAGGACTCCACATCTGCCATACAGGGCAGGTCTCGGGCATCCACAGCGTTATAAAGATTCGCAATCAGATCTCCGTTATCGCATTCCAGATAGTGGTGATCCGTCTGCAGGTGCTCCACCATTTTATCCACCCAGGGACGGTCCTCAGAGGGCTGAAACGAATTGGATTTAAAATGCTTAGCATTGTCTTTAAAATCAAAGGAAAAGGTAGTCAGGGTTTTGCCCTGCTTCTTAAGCTCCTTCGCACAGATAGCCGTAACCAGGCTGCTGTCTACGCCGCCAGACAAAAAGGTGCAGATAGGAATATCCGAAAGCATTTGCTTAGTGACAGCATCCTGCAGAAGATAAGAGGTCTTCTCCACCGTCTCCCGATAAGAATCCGTGTGCGGGTGGCTTTCCAGCGTCCAGTAGGGTTCCTCCTTCCGGACGCCGGCACGATAGGTCAGCATATGACCGGGAAGCACTTCATAGACATCCTGAAAGACGCCCTTTCCATAGCTTTTGGCCGGACCAAGACCAAAGACCTCACAGAGGCTGTCGTGATTAATCCGGGGAGTAAAGCCCGGATACTGGAAGAGGCCTTTGATCTCAGAGGAGAAGATCAGCGTATCCTCCAGAATGGTATAGAACAGCGGTTTTACGCCCAGACGATCCCGGACCAGCGTCAAAGTCTGCAGGCCTTCGTCCCAGAGAGCAATCGAGAAAATGCCGTTCAACTGCCTTATATAATCTACGCCATATCGCATATAACCAGCCAGAATTACTTCCGTATCACTGCTGGTCTCGAAAGCAAGCCCTTCGTTCTGAAGTTCTTTCTTTAATTCCTTCATGTTATAGATTTCCCCGTTAAAAGTAATACTGCAGGTATTCTCATCTTGGCGTTTGGTCATGGGCTGGTGCCCGGTAACCAGATCGATAATCGACAGCCGGACCTGTGCCAGCCCGCAGTGGGTGGACAACAGTGTGCCTTCATCGTTCGGCCCCCGGTGCTTTTGGGCCTGGTTCATCGCTTCGAGAACCGGAATCCAGCGCCCTGGCTCGCTGGAGAAATTATGGTTTGAATTGGTAAAACCTGCAATACCACACATCTTATCTACCTCTCTTTTTCGATCTTTTTATTGTAAAATCGGCTGAAGCTGACGGCCTTGCAGTGCTGCTTCAATCGATGGAATCAGAAGCTCCGTATGGGAAATCATGGAATTCGGTTTACCGGAAGGATCGTCCTGTCCGAAGGGAATAAAGTAAATATCCTTTGTATTTAACAGCAGGCCGATATTTTTCATGTTGATACCTAGAGCATCATTAGTGGATACAGAGATCAGCAGTGGTCTCTGATTCCGAAGGTGCGCTTTGGCGGCCATAAGCACCGGTGTATCGGTAATGCCGTTGGCAAGCTTGGCGAGCGTATTGCCGGTGCAGGGCAGGATCACAAGAATGTCAAACAGACCTTTCGGTCCAATTGGCTCTGCCGCTTCAATAGTTAATATGGGCGGTTTTTCCGTAATTATTTCCGCGCGGCGAAGAAATGTCTCCGCATTTCCAAAGCGGCTGCTGATGTGCTGCGCCTGGAGGGAGAAGATGGTCTGGATCTCTGCTTCGGATTCAGCCAGCTTATTGAGCTGGATGAATGCTTTCTCATATGTGCAGAAGGAACCGGTACAGGCAAAACCGATTCGTTTCCCTTTTAATGTCATAATCATTATTCCTTTCCATTAACCAGATAGGGGAAACTGTTGCTTTAATACAGCAAGTGTTTGTTTTAATAAGGCTTCGGCAGAAGCTTTGGGTGCATACTTACCGGGCAGGCCCAGGCTCAGCCGACTGTGAAGCCCAAGCCGTTCCGCCTCTGCCGGATCAAAGCCTCCGGGAGCAATATCGAGTAAAAGGGTGTCCGGGCGGATCAGTGCGAGGGTCTCAGATTCCAAAATACGGGCCGGAACCGTATTGAAAATGTATTTATATTGGCTGATCACCTCCGGCAGAGCACGAAGAGGCAGGATCGAATAACCGCAGGCTTCCGCTTCGGACAGGGCGCGGGGGCTGCGGGCAGAGATTGCTATATCTGCGGCCATACCCCTTAACTTGCAGGCCAGTGTTTTGGCGCAGCGGCCGAAGCCGAGTATCAGGCACCGGCTCTGATGGAGATTGACAGGCTGGTGCAAGATAGCTTCGGCAATAGCGCCTTCGGCGGTGGCAATGGTGTTAAAGATCGCCAGGCCTTCGTCTTGCATGTAATCAAATAAAAAGAGTGGATGCTGACCTGCGTACTCTCTTAGACCGGCAGGAATACAGCCTGCAAATAGCCGGTGGCCGTCAGTGAGCAGGCTTTGCAGATTGGAAAGTGTCAGGTCTTCCTGCAAATTAACCGCATTAATGGTAATTCCATCCCGGCTCAGGGGAATCGGGCCTATTATGCATCGGGAGGAGGTAATGGCTTCCTTCAGGGAAGAAGCCTGAGGACAACCCGGACAGAGACCTGGTTCACTGAGGTTATATATGATTACGGAAGCATTTTGCATGTGCAGGAAAGAGGCCATATAGGCCAGACGTGCATCGCCGCCGATTATAGCAAAATCATAAGAAAAAGACATAAAAGAAATTCCTGTTGGGTAATTTCTCTTTAGTATATGAAGGGTTAAGAGTTTGGGTGACAGCGAAAAAATTCTGCGGTCCATTACACTCGGGCAGGAGTGTAATGGACCGCAGAATCTAGAAGAATATAGTTCCCCTCCACATTGTTAAGGAGAGTAAGGCGGCTTATGCGATGAAGCGATACATCAGGACGTAGTGGCAGATGCTTCCGGCCATAACGAAGAGGTGGAAGACTTCGTGGGAGCCGAAGGCTTTGTGGCGGGAATTGAAGATGGGGAGTTTTAGCGCGTAAATGATTCCGCCTGCGGTGTAGATAATGCCGCCTGCCAGCAGCCAGCCGAAGGCTGCGGGGGAGAGTGCGTTTAGCAGTTGTGTGAAGGCGAGCACGCAGACCCAGCCCATGGCGATGTAGATGAGAGAGGAGAACCATTTGGGGCAGGTAATCCAAAATAATTTGATCAGGATTCCGGCCAAGGCAATTCCCCATACCAGCAGACAGAGGTTTCGCCCGGTACTGCCGCCCAATACCAGCAGGCAGACAGGGGTATAGGTTCCGGCAATCAATACGAAGATCGCCATGTGATCGATCTTGCGTAAGATCCGGTTCGTACGTTCGGATAGGTCGAGTGAGTGATATATGGTGCTGGCGGCATAGAGTAAAATCATGCTGACGATGAAAATTGCCAGGGATACAAGGTGGATGGTATCCGGTTCTCCGGCTGCCTTTACAAGTAAGGGCAGAGCTGCCAGCATCGCCATCATCATGCCGATAAAATGTGTAATTGCGCTTCCGGGGTCTTTCATTCCAAATTTCATCTTAATACCTCCAATTGCCAAGAATACTATGTTACATAGTATTAAAAACTATGTGGCGTTATATTCATAATACAACTTGTAATGGGGAAAATCAAGTCTTTTCTAGAAAAAATCAGAAAAATATGGCAGGAAAACAAAATTTTTTCCACTGACGTGCTATTAAGAAGGTGTTAAAGTTTAGCTATCAAGCACAATGTTTTTGCTGCTGACAGGAAAAATGAGGAGGAATACAAAGAATGAAAATGAAGAAACTTGTTGCAATGAGTCTCTCCGTATGTATGGTGGGCGCAATGCTTGCAGGCTGCGGGAACAGTTCCAATGAGACCACGACGACAGCTGCCACGGCAGCCGGAGGAGAGACGACGGCAGCTACCACAGCGGCAGCCGGCGGCGAGACGGATTTCCCTACCAAGAATATCAGCGGAATTATCCAGTGGGGAGCCGGCGGCGGAACGGATAATCTGATGCGCCCTCTGGCTGCCGGAGCAGAGAAGATTCTGGGCAAGAGCATCGTATGTGAGAACAAGACCGGCGCTACCGGTTCTATCGCAACCCAGTATGCGTATGACCAGCCGGCAGACGGATACAGCCTGCTGATGGGTGCTGAGAACCCCCAGCTTTACACCGCACTGGGTACCATTAACCTGTCCTACGCGGATTTTGAGCCGGTTTTCCTGATTGGTGATGAGACCGTTGGAATCGTAGTAAGTGCTGATTCCAAATATCAGTCCTTCAAAGAGATCGTAGACGATGCACTCGCACGTCCCGGTGAGGTTACCCTGTCTACTACTGGTGTGGGCGGACTTCCCTGGGAGGTTGGTGCCTTTATCAAGGCAGTAACCGGCGCAACCTTTAACCAGGTTCCTTACGACAGTGACGCAACTGCCAAGACTGCTGTAATCGGGGGCGAGTGTGACTTCACCGTCTGCAAGGTTCAGTCTGGTATTGAAGATCACACGGCCGGCACTCTGAAATTCCTCTGCATGTTTGCAGATGAAGAGGTAGAGGTTCTGGCAGATGTTCCGCTAATTACGGCGGAGTACCCGGATTTCGCGCAGTATATGCCTTGGGGACCGTTCTACGGCATCTTCGTTAAGACTGGTACCGACCAGGCAATTATCGACAAGCTGTCTGCTGCTTTCGCACAGGCATTTGAAGATTCCTCCTACCAGGAACAGCTGGCTGCCTCTAACATTCAGCCTCTGGGATTGTTTGGAGATGATGCAAAAGATTATCTGAAGAGCTGGCAGCTTAATACCATAAATGCCCTGAACAAAGCAGGTGCGATTGACAAGACGGCCGCTGAGTTAGGTCTGGAGTAAACAGCAGGGTAGACCTCGAAAATAATTTACATGTTAGAAAGGAATGGGAGAGAAGAATGGAAGAGAAAAAAGAGAACCCCTTCCAGCCAGGAGAGAAAGGCTTTGCGTTTTTTCTTCTGATCTTTGGAGGAATTTTCTTCTACCAGTCAATCCTGATGTATCAAAAGGAGCCGGGCGCATCCTCGTATGCTGCCGTGCCTCTGTTTGTCAGCGGACTGATTGTGATATTTTCAATTGCGATCATTATCAGTGACTGGAAGAAGGCATCCCAGAATCATGGACTTTCCTTTGGGGGAGTTTTGAAGCAGACGATGAAGTATATGCTTCCGACGGATGTTCTGGTGACATTTGCACTTATTTTACTGTATTGTGCGGCTTTGTATTTGGGACTGGGTTTTGTATATGCAACCCCTGTATTTCTCTGGATCAGTATGAGTTACCTGATGAGAAAGAACTATGTGAAGAATCTGCTTTGGACGGGACTGTGTATGGCATTTATTCTGCTGGTATTCAGTTATATGTTCAGCGTAGTACTTCCATAAGAAAGGGGATACATATGGATATTTTTCAATATTTGCTGATTCCTTTTACGCATCCGCTCTTACTGGTGTTTGTGGCAGTGGGCGTGTTCGCCGGTATTTACATCGGAGCAATCCCCGGTCTGTCGGCGACGATGGCGGTTTCACTGCTGGTATCCTTCACCTTTGGCTGGGAGACGAACCAGGCAATTGCACTGATGATCGGCGTTTACGTAGGTGCCGTATATGGCGGCTCCCGTTCGGCGATTCTGCTGAACATTCCAGGTGCGCCTGCCGCGGTGGCCACAGCGCTGGACGGCTATCCCATGGCCCAAAGGGGTGAAGCCGGACGTGCCATGGGTATTGCGACGACTCAGTCGGTAATCGGTACGCTCATCGGAGTTGTCGCACTGGCCTGCTTTGCACCGCTGGTGTCTCAGCTGGCTACTAAATTCTCATCCGTAGATTATCTGCTGCTGGGTGTAATGGGTATGATGATGGTAGGAAGTCTTGGAAGTAAATCCATTTTTCGCGGCTTGCTTGCTGCCGCCATCGGTGTTCTGCTGGGAACTGTGGGCATGGATACCATGACGGCGGTACCGCGGTTTACTTTTGGGATTACCTATCTGCTGCCTGGTGTAAACTATGTAGTGGCAATGATTGGTCTGTTCGGTGTATCGGAAGCACTCGTACAGATCACGACCAAGGATGTGCAGGCAGTAAAGCAAAATGTCAGCAAAATTATCCCTTCTCTTGATACAATTAAGAAATACATCCCTCTCACCCTCCGTTCCTCTTTAGTAGGTGTCGTGGTAGGAGCCCTGCCCGGTGCCGGCGGAGACATTGCGGCACTGCTGACTTACGATCAGGCAAAGCGTACGGTAAAGAACCCGGAGGTTCCCTTCGGACAGGGCGCGGTGGAAGGTCTGGTTGCACCGGAATCTGCCAATAACGCAGCGATCGGTGGTGCCTTTATCCCGATGCTGACCATGGGAATTCCGGGAGATGCGGTAACGGCAGTTATGATCGGGGCGTTGACCATTCATGGCTTAAAGCCCGGACCGAACCTGATGACGACGACACCGGATCTGTTTTACCTGATTGTCAGCTGCCTGTTTATTGCCAGTATCTTTCTGGTAATATTCGGCCTGACCGGGGTGAAGATCTTTACGAAGATTGTGGAGATTCCTAAGGGAATTCTGCTGCCGCTGATCATCATTCTTTCGGTAGTTGGTTCCTATGCGATTAACAATAGCCTGTTTGATATTTTCTGGATGCTGGGATTCGGTATCCTGGGATATTTCCTAAAGCGGTTTGAGTATCCGGTAGCACCTTGTGTGTTGGGTATCATTCTGACCACGCTGCTGGAAGAGAATTACCGCCGGGGAATTCTGCTGAATAAATCGATTCCGGCATTGGTTGGCAGTATTTTTACCAGCCCGATTTCGCTGATTCTGTTCGTGGTAATTGTCGTGATGTTTACGACGCAGACCCAGGGATATAAGAAATGGAAGGCCAAGAGAGAATTGACAAAGGCTGCAAAATAAATAAAAGCACGTGTAAGCGACAGGGGAGTCAGATTTGGCTACCCCTGCGCTTTGCATCAGCAGTAGAAAAAAACTAGTAGATCTGCTATACTGGGCTTATAATAAAAATCGAAAGTACCATTTGGAAAGGAATACCAGATGAAGAAGAAACACCTGTTATGTATATTGCTGGTGGTGGCTTTGAGTTCCATTGGCTCCTGCCAGAATTTAGAAAAAACACCGGTAAAAGGTGCTCTGACCATTGGTGTTTCGATTAACAGTCTTCGCTCGCCCTTTATGATTGCCATGGTACAGGGCATTCAGGACAAGGGAGAAGAACTGGGTATTAATATCATAGTGTCGGAATGTAATGGCGACGAACAGATCCAGGTCAATCAGATCCTGGATTTTGTGGTGCAAGAGGTGGATGCAATTTTAATGCAGCCTCTGGATGCCGACGCCTTTGTCCCCATTGTCGAGCAGGTTTCCGAGAAGGGGATTCCCGTATTCTGCATTGATACAACTGCGAATTCGGAAGAAGTAATCTGCTGGATTGGCTCCGACAGTCTGGAAATGGGACATCTGGCCGGGCATTATATTGCGTATGAACTCTATCAGAAGTACGGAACCCATCGGGGAAAAGTCGTGGATCTGCTGGCCTCTCTGTCTTCTACCTCAGGCCAAAATCGGACAAAGGGTTTTCGGGAGGTGCTGGAGCAATATCCGGACATTGAAATTGTAGCGACGCAGAACGGCGGCCTCCAGCTGGATCAGGCCCTGGATGCCATGACGGATATTCTGCAGGCAAACAGCGACATTGATGCAGTCTGGTGCTCCGGTGATACGAACGCCCAGGGAGTACTCCGGGCTCTGGAGAGGGCCGGAATGCTGTATCCTGTCGGAGATTCCCGTCATATTACACTGGTATCCACAGACGGAGCGCCGGAGTCTCTAAAGGCGATCCGGGAAGGCTATCTGGACGCCTGCATTTCTCAGAATCCGATCGGTCTGGGAGAGGTGGCGGTCGAAATGATTTATTCCTATCTGACGGAAGGAACCCGGCCGGAAAATCCTGTTTACGCCTATCCATTATTCACCATAAACGCTGCCAATATCGATAGTGAAGCAATGAAGGAATACGGAATCTGGTCTGAGATGATTCAGACAGGGGAGGAGAACCCATGAGACATTTTTGCGAGAAAGTACTTGAAAAAATCAAGCCACAGATTCCCGCAATTTTCATGCTGCTGGTATTGTCCGCCTTCTTTTCATTGAATTCTGCGAAGTTTCTTTCGGCACAGAATTTCCTGAATATTATGGATCAGACGGCCGGCATGTGTATTATGGCCGTGGGATTGACCTTCGTGATGATTGGCGGAAATTTTGATCTGTCAGGCGGTTCTACGATTGCACTGGTGGGTGTCATCTGCGCACAGCTACTGGTCCGCGGAACCAACGTGGGGATGACCATTTTGACCGGGATTGCCTGTGGCGGTCTAATCGGCCTGTTTAACGGAGTTTGCATTGCGAAGCTGAAACTGGCGTCCTTTATTATGACGCTGACCACTTCTATTATGATGAAGGGAGTCGCCCTTGCCATTACCGGTGGGAGGACGATCTATGATCTGCCTTCTGCTTTCTGCTTCTGGGGCTCCGGTAAGCTGGGAGATATTCCTGTGCCGCTTCTGCTGGTAGCGGTGCTGTTTATCGGCTTCCAGCTGATCCTGTCTAAGACCGTATTCGGACATCAGGTCTATGCGGTGGGAGAGAACCGGGAAGCTGCCGGGGTGGCAGGGATCCGGACTTCACAGGTGACGATCATAACCTTTGTTCTGGCCGGTTGTCTCTATGCGGTAGCGGCTATTGCCCTGACGGGGCGGCTACAGGCGGCTGTGTCTACGAATGGACTGAATATGGAGATGACGGCGCTGTCCGGCTTAGCGATCGGAGGAATTTCTATGGCCGGCGGACGGGGGAACCTGGTGGGAACCTTCCTGGGCTGTCTGATTATCGGTATTGTATCAAATGGTCTGAATCTGTTAAATCTGTCTCCGTATTATGCGGAGTTTATCCGTGGTCTTGTGATTTTCGGGGCGTTGCTGCTGGAGGCGATCCGGGTCATTGTATGGAAGAGACAGCGGGAGCAGCTATAGACGTTTGAGAGGGAGGAAGACAGATGTACAAAGCAATTATCGTGGATGATGAAAAGAAGATTTGCAGCCTGATTCTGGAACTGGGGGATTGGGAGGTTTTAGGAATTCAGGTGGCTGCTGTCTGCCATGACGGAGAGGAAGGTCTGCGGAGCATTCATGAGCACCGGCCGGACCTGGTGCTGACCGATGTGAGAATGCCGGTATATGACGGACTGGAGCTGATTAAAAGGACATCGGAGCTGGGGATACCGGCTGCTTTTGTGATTATCAGCGGCTATAAGTATTTTGAGTATGCTTACAGTGCCTTTAAATACGGGGTAGTAGATTATCTGCTAAAACCCATTGACAAAGAGCAGCTGAATGAGGTGCTGCGTAAAATTGTCGATATGCTGGAGGCCAGGCGGCATGTGGCCAATACGGAAGACAAGCTGAAACGGCTTAACGAAAATATAGAGCAAAGCCGACGAAAGAAGATGTTCGAGGATCTTTTTAGCGGTAAATCTTTTCCGGCTACGCCGGAGGCTTTGGAGGAGGCCTACCGGAAGCGGTTTTCAAGACCGGCCTGGCAGGTGTTTTTCCTTAGGACGAACCGGAATCTGGAACAGGAAGGAAATCTGCTGCTGGCGCAGAAGATCGGTGAAGCAGCCAGACAGATCTTTAAAGGAGCGGATAAACTTTGTGCGGAACCCGTCTTGGGCGGAATTGGAGGCATTCTCAATTTTGATATGGGGAATGAGGAGAAGATGAAGAACCGTATGGAAGCCCTGTTGATGGATGCCAAAGAGCTGGCGGAGATGTTCGGAAATACCCAGGTGACGATTGGGCTTGGGGGTGTGGTATACTCCCTGGCAGAGCTGCCGGAGTCGGCCAGACTGGCGATTGCGTCAGAACGGGCAAAGGTAACGCTGGGAGCCAACCGGGTGCTGGAAATTGAGAAGGCGTCCTTCTCTGCCATGCGGGCCGATATGATTTTGACGGAAAAGAGGAGGAAGGAATTTACAGTTCTGCTGGAGGCAATGAATCCGGAAGGGATAGCCGATTGGTTTAGCAGCCTGAGTCAGAGGCCCGATAGGTGGAAGTCCCCGAGGCCGGAAGAGTTTTTTGCGATACGGGATCAGCTTCTGCAGGTGCTGGAGACTTATACCCAAAGTCATGATTATACCAGCCAGTTTTTGAAATTCCAAGAGGCGCTGCTGGAGGAGAGCGAGTATTTCGGTGGAATGGAAGAATTTCTGAAGGTGCTGGAGCAGCACATCCGATTGTTTATGATCAGCTTACGGAGTGATTTGAGCAGCCGTGAGAAGCTGCCGATCCGGTTAGCAAAGTCTTATATCAATGAGCATTACAATGAACCAATTACATTGGAAGAGGTAGCGGAGAAGGTGGCTTTAAGTCCGGCGTATTTCAGTACGAATTTTAAGAAGTTCGAAAAACGTACCTTTACCGACTATCTGACATCCGTGCGGATGTCGGCAGCCAAGGAGCTGCTTTGCACTACGAAGAAAACCAACTATGAAATTGCCTTAAGTGCAGGATATACGGATGATAAATATTTTTGCAAGGTGTTCAAGAAGGAAGTGGGAATCCGTCCGGGTGAATACCGGAAGCTGTACTTTAAAGGAGAACGGGCATGAAGAAACAGCGCAGGGAGGAATGGTTTGACTTATTCTCTTATATCCTGATGACACTGGTGATCACTGTGTTCATCCTATGCTTTATTCAGGACCGCAGCGATCTGCTGGCACTTTTGAATGTGCTTTTGCTTCTGCTTTGCTGTGGGCTGCTTCTGCTATATTTATCTTATCGGAAAAAGAAGCGTCAGTACGAGCAGCTGTTTCAATGGGTGCGCGGCGGCTTACGGGAGAACAATGAGCTTCCGCAGGATCTCCAGCGGCAGATTCACCGCCTGTACCAGGAGCTTGAGAAGAAGAACTCTTATGAAACGCTGCAGGCCCACATGGAATTTGCGGCTTTGCAGAACCAGATAAACCCACATTTTCTATACAATACGCTGGATGCAATCCGCAGCCAGGCGCTGGCGGTGCATGCGGATGAAATTGCGGATATGACTGGAAAGCTATCCCGCTTTTTCCGCTATAGCATCCGGAATAGAGGAGATCTGGTCACCATTTCCGATGAGATTAAAAATGTAGAGGATTATTTCTCCATCCAGCACTATCGATTTGAAGACCGGTTCTCGCTGGAGATTATCTGCGACCACCCGGAAGCGCTGGAGTTCCACATTCCCAAAATGACCTTTCAGCCGCTGGTCGAAAATGCACTGTATCATGGACTGGAGCCGAAGAAAGGCGAAGGCAGACTGTCTATTCGAATTTTACAGAGAGAGCATTCCCTGCAGGTGATTATCGGAGATAACGGCATTGGCATGGCGGAAGAGCAGGTGGAGAAAATCAACCGGCGGTTCCAGGGAGACCCCACCGATCAGGGAATGCAGGGGAGCGGGACAGGCATTGCGCTGTATAATGTAAACAAGCGGCTGCAGATCCTCTTTGGGGATATGTATGGCCTGCATATTAGCAGTACGCTGGGAAGGGGAAGCGATGTAGAGGTACTTTTACCGCTGGTGGATCATGAGCAGCGGAGTAAATATCAGCCGGAGAACATATCCCGGCGATGACAGTCTGAAGATAGGAAGGAGGGAGAGCTTTGCGGGAATATTTGCGCATGGCAAATGTCAGTGCAGATTCAGGGGAAGGAACCCCGATCCATGATTTTCATTTAAGTATTCATACGGGAGAGATTTTATTCTTGGCGGGGATCCATTGGTCCGGCAAGCCTACGGTGAAGCAGCTGCTGCGTGGGCGGACCGACATTACAACGGGCTCCCTGTATGTGGAAGAGGCTCCTTATCCCTATTCCAACTTCTCCCTTGAGAATACGGTCTGTGTGGACACGGTTTCCTGTTTCTGCAAGGTGCTGACCATCCAGGAAAACCTCTTCAGCCTTCAGCGGGAAAGCAAATATTTGGATCTAAACAGAGGCCGCCGTTTTCGGAGAGAGACCAGGGCGCTTCTGGAATGGGCCGGAATCAGCCGTTCTCCGGATACGCTGGTAGGAGATTTATCAGGGCTGGAACAGGCGTTGCTTTGGTTTGCCCTGGCGAAGAAAAAAGGGACACGTCTGTTTCTCTTTGACTGTGTGGGCGCTTCTTACAGCTATCAGGATATGCAGGTTCTGGGGAAGGCCTTGCAGAAATTAAAAGCGGAAGAAATCGCCGTAGTGGTGCTGCACGAGCATCCGAATGAGTTAATGGCACAGGCAGACCGGGTGGCGGTGTTAAAGCATGGAACCGTCAGCAAGATCCTGTATCCGGGTGAGATCAGCGAGATGACAGTACTGCAGTATTTGACGGGATATGATAGTCTGCAGCTCTCCTATAAGGGCAGTGGGCAGTCAGGGAAGCCTGGCGATCTGTTGGAAGAGGTCCAGAGCGGAAGCGAAGCAGAGCCGATTGCCCTGCGCCAAAAGCAGATTATTGGTATTTACGATGCGAGCTGGGGGAAGAAAGAGACGATGCCCCTTTATTTGTCCCGTTTCTTTGCGGAGAACGGATATACGCGGCCGGAATTTCTGGGATGGAAGGATACGATATATATTCCCGAACACAGTGGCGAATGCCTGTTTAGCTCCATGGATATAGGAAGTAATATTGCCATGGTGGCTTACCGGCGGATGGGGGCCTTTATGGGGATTTTGAAGCCGGGCATAAAACTCTTTCTTCAGCGGGAATTCTTCGAGAAATTTATGGTAGCTTCCGATACGGAAAGGGTGAGTGAACTGACTTGCAGAGAGAAAAAGCTTTTGTCTGTCTACCGTTGGAGCCTGACCCGTCCCCGGATAATGCTGCTGGAGGATCCGATGATGCGGATCAGCCTGGAGGACCGTGCAGCCTTTAAGGAATACCTGCGGGAGGTAGCGGACGAAGGCTGCTGTCTGCTGGTGTCCTCCAAGGAATTGAATAATTTAATGGATTTCTGTGACGGTCTGCTGCTGGTAAGAGACAAGAAGCTTCAGCGCATCCTGCAGTTCAATGTTTAAATTCATCTAACAGAAGGCCGCTTTCCAGGACGAATTCCCGGAAGTTCTTCACAGCAGGTGTGAGATACCGGTCTTTCATCCAGGCGATATGTATCTCACGATCCGGAATTTCATTTTCGATTGTGAGCGCTTTTGTGCTATAATTGGACGCGTTGGAGGATTCCGACATCAAGGCGACTCCCAGATTGGCCGTAACCGCCCCCAGAATAATGGGGTCATGCATGCCTTCAAAGGAAATCACCGGATGGATGCCTACCTGGTCAAATATTTGGTCGATATACCGGCGGATCTGACAGCTGTAAGGATAGGTGATGAAGGTCTCTTCACTTAGCGTGGTAAGGTCGATGGAATCCCGGGCTGCCAGCGGATGATCCTTGGAGACGATCAGCACGGTCTTATGGCTGCCAATTCGGGAGGATTCAATCTCCGGATTGTTAAAGGGCGTAGTAAAAGCCAGGTCTGTCACACCGCTGATCAAATGCTGCTCAATATCCTGAGTAGAAAGCTGGTCAAATTGGAACCGCGTCTGAAACTTACCCGTTTTTTCAAAAAAACGGGAGATCAGAAAGGGTACAAAGCCGCTCAGAGAACTAAGATAGCTGAGGAAAATGGTTCCGGTATCCGGGCTGACGAAGTCCTGTAACCGTTCCCGGCCTTCATCCAAAATGTCCAGAGAACGCGTCACATAATCCAGAAAAAAGGTGCCGCATTTCGTCAGCTTTACATTGCGTCCCTGCCGCACAAACAGAGAGACTTTCAGTTCTTTTTCTAAATCATTAATGGAATGGCTCAGGCTGGACTGGGAGATGTTTAGTTCTTTAGATGCCTTCGTATAATGTTCCAGTTCCGCGATCGTTTTAAAATAATAAAGCTGCTGTAAATTCATCGCCTGCCTCCTCGTCTGGATTGGTATTTTTTATAATCATAAGGCTTTTATGGAGGTATTTCAAGTTAATTTCATGAATTCATGGGAAAAATTCATGCATCTTATGAAAAATGGACAAGTCATGAAATATTTGCAAGTGTTTTTTGAAAGAAATCCATTGGATTTTTTTCAAAAATTGTGGTAAAAAGAAAGAGTAAATAGTTTTCGGTACAATTAAACCTCAAAAATGGAGAAAACAAAATGAGACTGGAAAGCAAAATCAAACTGGTTGTAAAGGGAAAAGTGTTTGGCGGAGAAAAGAATTTATCTTGTATCCCCATGATTCCTGCAACGAAAGAGGCACTGCTGGAAGAGACAAAGCTGGTGGCCGACCTGAACCCGGATATCATCGAGTGGCGCGTGGACTATTTTGAACAGGCTGGGGACGCTCAGTATGTAAAAGAAGCGCTCCTGGAGATCTCACAGTATCTGGCGAACATTCCTTTAATCTTCACCTTCCGTCATGTATGTGAGGGCGGCGCTAAGGAATACCCCCAGGATGTGCGCCTGGCTACGATCGAGGCAGCCCTGGAGACAGGTTTTGCCAACATCATCGATGTAGAAGCCTGCAATGAGAAGTCCTTTATTGATGCAGTAAAGGATGCAACTGTGAAGCATGATGCCAAGCTGATCCTGTCCTCCCATAATTTCAAAGAGACTCCCTCTGAAGAGTTCATGTATGAGAAGCTGAAGGAAGAAATGGCTCTGGGAGCAGATATTCCGAAGCTGGCCGTAATGCCGCAGAATTTCCTGGATGTAATGGCATTGATGAAGGCTACATACCGTGCCAGAACAGAAGCGGTAGATCTTCCGATGATTACCATGTCCATGGGCGAGATTGGTAAGATTTCCCGCGTAATCGGCGATCTGTACGGCTCGGACATGAGCTTCGTGGTAGGTAAGGAAGCCAGTGCACCGGGACAGATTCCGGTGGCAATTGTAAGCGAGCTGTGGAAGCTGCTGGCGTAATATGGGAATTGTGACGTTTGGGTATCCTCTGACAATACCTGATCCGTCCTGAGGATGCAGGATCTGGTTTCTGAATAAGAGCCAGGTCCTGCATCCTGCGTTTAGACGGAAGAAGTGAAAATGTTTTACGGAGAAGGGATGGGAGGAGTTTCATGAAGGACAGCAAAAAGGGAGTGGCGAAATCCCTGCTGCTTACATTGCTTGGGGGTGTACTGTTCCTTGTGAAAATTCCGGGACTGGAGAGCTCTGTCTTTGTCTTCTTAGTAGATGAAGTGGAACGGATTTTGGCACCGGTTCTGGTTTATGTGCTGTTTGCGTTTATTCTGTCGGCCTTTTTAGGAACTATCTTGGGAACAGTGTTCCGCCTGCCTTTTATTATGAAGAGTCCCCGGCTGAAGAAGACCTTTGCCGGGCGGAAGATGCAACTGGTTACTTTGACTGTCGCATCTTTTGTTATGGTTTCGTATTTATTTTTGCCCCTGGATTTTCTGAATCAGGAGAGTGCGGCACTGATGAGCATATGCGGCAACATGATTGTGTTTATGCTGATTGCGAAGATGATTCTGCCTTTGGTCAGTGATTATGGTCTGGCGGAAATTCTGGAGGTTTACCTGCGGCCGGTGATGAAGCCCTTGCTAAAGGTGCCAGGCTCTGCGGTGATCAGTCTTTTGACTTCTATGTTGGTAAGTGTTACGGTGGCAGTGGTTGCGGTGACAGAACAATTCCGGAAGGCTGTCTATAATAAGAAGGAAGCGGTTATCATAGTCAGCTGTATGACGATTCCTTCCATGCCTTTTACTATGTTGGTGCTGGGTGTGGTGGGCAGGATGGATGTATTCGGGAAGTTTTATCTATACATGGGAGCGGTGTGCCTGCTGGTCAGCGTCATTACCGTGCGTCTGTTCCCCATCCGGCGGATGCCGGAGACTTACTATGGCGGCGCTTCCGCCCCGTCGTTGGAGGTGCAGAGTGGTTCCCGCTGGAAGAGGGCAATAGAAGGTGCTTCCAGGAAAGCACTGACGACCCGCTACCATCCGGTAGACAATGCTGTCAGTATTACCCTGAACATGGTTTCCTTTATTCCCTATACGCTGGCATGGGGCACGCTGATGAAGCTGCTTCTGGCCTATACGGATCTGGTGACGATTCTGACCTATCCCTATGGGCTATGGCTTAAGCTGTTTGGCATTGAGGAAGGGATACAGCTGGCGCCGGTACTGGTGCTGAACTTTATCGATGTGGTAATGCCAACGGTGCTGCTGACAGATGTTGGTCAGACAGAGACCGTCTTAAAGGTTCTCTGTATGACCCTGGGAGAGATGGTTTATACAGCCCCCCTGCTAATTGCCCTGGCCGCCGGCGGCATGACCAGACTGAAAGAGCAGATGGGAATCTGGCTGGTGAGGGCCGTGCTGTTAGTACCGGCAGCTGTGCTGCTGTATCCGGTGTTCTTCTAGGGGCACAAGCACAAAACAGGAATAAAAGGGCTAACCCTTTTACTCCTGTTTTCTTACACTAAATAATTCCGCATGGCATTTAGTGCATTCTTCTCCAGACGGCTTACCTGCGCCTGGGAAATGTGGATTTCTTCCGCTACTTCCATCTGGGTCTTACCCTCGAAGAAGCGGAGTCTTACAATGTTTTTCTCCCGTTCCGGCAGCCGCTTGATTGCTTCGCTTAAGGATAGATTCTCTACCCAGTTGTCCTCACGATTCTTCTTATCGCTGATCTGATCCATTACATAAAGGGCGTCGCCGCCTTCCGTATATACAGGTTCATAGAGGCTGACCGGACTCTGGATTGCATCCAGCGCATGCGTAATGGAGTCCTGGTCAATCCCGACTTCCTCGGCAATTTCACTGAGAGAGGGTTCTTTTAAGTTCCTCTTGGTCATTTGTTCTTTCGCGTAGATCGCCTTATAGGCAATATCCCGAAGGGAGCGGGAGACACGGATGCTGTTATTGTCCCGCAGATAGCGGCGGATTTCCCCGATAATCATTGGCACGGCATACGTGGAAAATTTTACGTTCTGCGTAATGTCAAAATTGTCAATTGCCTTGATCAATCCGATACAGCCAATCTGGAACAGGTCGTCCATATTATCTCCATTACTGGAGAAACGCTGAATCACGCTTAGCACCAACCGGAGATTGCCCTTAATGTACTCTTCCCTGGCTTCCTGGTCACCTTCCAGTATTCTCTGGAACAATGCCTCTTTTTCATCATTTTTCAACAGGGGAAGCTTCGATGTATTCACTCCGCATATTTCAACTTTATATACTGCCATAACTCCTCCTCACTCCATTGGCTGATTCATTTCTTACACATAAATCATGCACGGTTTAAAGGGCTTTTATTCCCTTTTTGGTGAATGTTGCACTTCCTTTTTTTGGAGAAAGGAGGAGGCATATTTTGTTATTTCTGTCAAGGCTTTTCCGGTATTTTTATTGAAAAATCCGGCGAAATCTCTTTAGCGGGGGAAGCTTACGATGGCCTTAAAAAGATCTCCATCCGCTTCAATTCTAAGGGTTCCTCCCTGCAGTTCCGTGAAGCTTTCCACGATCGTCAGCCCCAGCCCTGAGCCTTCCGTATTGCGGGCTTTATCTCCGCGTACGAACCGGCTTTTGAGATAATCGATGTCATGGCTCAGTTCAAAGCAGGATACATTTTTTACTTCTATACGAATTTCCGAATCCGTCTGGGTCAGGGTCAGGTAAACCCTGGTTCCGGGAACACTGTATTTTGCGGCATTGCCCAGCAGATTCTCCAGAATCCGATAGGTCTTCCCGCCGTCCAGTTCGGCTAACACCAGGCCTTCGGGGACCGATACCCGGCAATGCAGCTCCGACGCCTTCAGCAGCCCTTCCATTTCCAGAGCCGCCTGACGGACCAGTTCCGCCACATCCAGGGACGCCCTCTCCACTGCGATATTTCCGCTAACCGCTTTGCTGACTTCGAACAAATCTTCAATGAGCTGCTTCAGGCGCATGGATTTCTTCTCCAGCGTCTCCAGGTAGCCCTGCTGCTCTTCCGCCGTTCCGGTTCCTTCCTTGAGGAGGTTAATGTAGGTGATGATGGCCGTCAGCGGAGTCTTCAGGTCGTGGGAAACGTTGGTAATCAGCTCTGTCTTCATATTCTGGCTGCGTACCTCCTCTTCCACAGCCAGCCGGAATCCCGACTGCACCCGAACCAATTCTTCTTTCAGTGGTTCAAATACGCCCATTTCCGTATCAAATTCCGCATCCAGATTTCCTTCGGCCATCAGGTGAATCGACTGCTGAAGGCTCTGGTATTGTTCTTTAATTCGTTTCAGGTGTCGGCGGAGAAAGAAAAACAACCCTACGCTATACACGGCCAGACCCATGATTCCCAGCAGCCAGAACACGCACAGGACACTTAAGATCAGGAAGTTCACGGTCAGGATCTTGAGCAGCCAGCGGTTTGAGCTTTCTGTCAGGTCTACCTCTGCCAGCTTTTGCAGCCAGGATTTGCACTTTCTGTACAGATACTGCAGCAGACGCAGCGTCCAGGAATATTCCAGCAGGTATCTCCTTAACCCCACTTCGAACAGCTTTCTGCCGGATAACACCATCGAAAACCACAGGCCATAGAAGAAGGACAGCACCACAATATTGCCTCCGGTTACCAGACCGATCGCCACCAGACTTGACATATTGCGGCTCTCCAGTGCCGCTACCATCGCTCCGGTAATTGAATCACCAAAGGTGGGCCCGACAATTTCATAAGCATTCCAAAAGTAAAAATACCAGATGGTCAGCAGCAGAAGCGCCTCTAACGGAATTCGGCCATAACTCCCGGCACCAATTCCCAGACTCTTCCAAAATGGCAGCAGCAGTGCCAAAATGGTTACTATTGCCAGCGAAACCAGCACCGCCAAGCCAAACCCGCTGTTTATACACTTTTCATACAGCAGATAGTCATTGGAATAATTCCAGCCATAATAACCGCTAATAAAGTCGGCATCCTTAATCGCAGTTACCATTGTCATACCTTCCGGCTTATTCATTATGACTTCATAAGGCATCAGACGATTAGACCCAAATTCCTCCATGCGAAGGTCTAAGCCAATACTCTGGAGTGCCTGCGCTAAAACGATTCGGAGTTCTTCCGTACCTCCCTGGCGCAGAAGTGTGAGCTGACCGTCAGAATTGTATTCCCACACCCAAAACAGATCATACTGGCTTTCCAGTTCCGAAGAAGTCCCCACCGCAAGTTCCTCCAAAGCGGCCGTGGTGTTCGTGAGAATGACGTTACTGTCGCGATCCGACACGTAATACTCTGCCCGCATTTGGCTCATTTCGTCCAAATAACCCTTATAGAAGGCGTAGAACTCCTCATTAAAACTCTCCCGTAATTCCCTCCCATACTCTTCGCTGTCTCCCAGATAAGATGGCAAGAGCAGAGAAGAAGGAAGCACGGCGTTCTCATTCACTTTCTGCGTCAAATTCCAGTACAGTCCATAGCTTCCGACGTACATTCTAGAAGCAAAATAGTCCATCGCGCTCTGGCGGTTCGCCTTCTGAATTTCCTGTTCCTGCTGGGTATAATAATTCTGATCCCCCTCCATTACCTTACGGAATTCCGGATACAGCGCGACCGTCAGGCAGGCCAGTAAAAGGACTATACCACAGCACATCAAATTCTTTTTCCAATTATTGTTTTTCAATTTTATATCCAACTCCCCACACGACTTTTATATATTTGGGATCCTTGGTGTTCACTTCAATCTTCTCCCGGATATTCCGGATGTGCACCATGATCGTCTCCGTTGCAATGGCCCGCTCGTTCCAGACCTTCTCATAAATTTCTTCTGCGGAAAACACCCGTCCCGGGCTCTTCATCATCAGGGCCAGAATCTTGAACTCCAGCGGCGTCAGGCGCACCGGTACATCATCCACCTTGACCTCCATCGTATCCAGATTTAATTCCAGACCGCCAATCACATAAATCCGTTCATTCTCTTCCTTTTCGGACCGCTTCAGATACCGGGCATACCGGCGCAGCTGGGAGTTAATCCTCGCCAGCAGCTCCATGGGCGCAAACGGTTTCGTCACATAATCATCGGCCCCGATATTCAGACCGGTCACCTTGTCAATCTCCTCTGATTTGGCTGACAGCATCACCACCGGAAAATCATGCTTTTCCCGCAGCTTCATGGTCATGGTAATCCCATCCATCACCGGCATCATGATATCCACAATCGCCAGGTGAATTTCTTCCCGGGCCACGATCTCCAGTCCCTCCCGGCCATTGCCGGCTCCAAGTACCTCATACCCCTGACTGCGCAGATAAATTTCAATCCCCTTGCGGATTTCCGGATCATCCTCTACCACTAAAATACGATACTGTTCCATAACTTTGCTCCTGTCTATTTATGATATTGCCGGCATTTTCGACTTTTTCAGCCATTATATCATACTTTTCAAGAGCCCGGTATGCCTTCGCCAAATGTTCTCCGGTCTTTTCCAGCGCCCGCTCCTCGGCTATGCCGTGACCGGCTTCCGTAAGATCCGGCATCCTGCCCTCTAACATACGTCTGGCAGTAAAGAAAAATCCTTCCCGGCTCTTTTCCTTATAGACATGCTTACGGTCTGTCAGCCACTCCTCATATACCGGAATATCCCGCAGCAGCACCGGTGTCCGGCAAGAAAGCGCCTCCAACAGCACCAGCCCCTCTGTCTCCTCGTTAGTAAGAAACAGGAACAAATCACACCCTCCATAAGCCATGCGCAGGGTCTCCCTGTCCGCAAACCCTGGAAAGATTACGTTCTCCGGTGCTTTTTCCATACTGCTTCTTACTTCCTCCGGAAGCAGCCATCTCGAAATCTGGCCAAACCAAAGAAATTTTACATCCGGCATCTCTCTGGCCATCTCAATAAAATCCAGAATGCCCTTCCGCGCAATCGGAAGGCCAACCGACAGTATCACCTGATCCTCCGGCTGAAAGCCAAACCGCCGGCGGAGTCCCTGCCGGTCCAGGGGATGCCTCTGGAAGAACTCCGTATCCACGCCATTGGAAACCGCCTGAACCGGCGGAAGGACGCCATATTCCATTAACAGCATTCTCGAATAAGGCGTAGGCGTCAGCACCAGATCCCCCAGGTTATAGCAGTAACGGATCCACTTCCGAAACAGTGGGGCTAACAGATTCGAGCCAATAAAGGAATTGCGGAAATCTGCTTCGGTGGAATGTCCATGAAACACCACGGCCTTCCCCTGCCTCCTGGCTCTCTTTGCCATCCGGCAGGATGAAGGAAAGACCGTATTCAAATGTACCACATCATAATCCTCTCCTTCCTGACAGGCAACCTCTATACCCTCTTGCTCCGCAAGAGCATTTTCCTGCAGGCGGATCGCCCTTCCGACACCGCTTTTTTCCACGAAACGATATCCCGTTTGGTATAACAATACCTTCATTTTGTCACCTTCCTTATCCCAATGCCTTAAGCATCGTATCCCCTAATACATACAGCCCCATACTGTACAATGCGATGGAGGCTGGTTTTCCCAGAAAAATAATGGCGGTAAAACGCTTTGCCTTCATGGAGGTAAGCCCTGCCAAATAGCATAACAGGTCATCCGGGGCCAACGGAAAGAAAATTGCTGCGGCAAAACAGCGGTCAAAGGCTTTCCCCTTATCCAGCCAGCCCACATATTTCTGATAGTTCTTCTCCTTTACCATTCGGATCACAAAGGGCTTACCATAATTTCTGGACAGATAGAATACAATCACTGATCCAATGCAGATTCCTATGTAATTATAGAGGAATCCCCAAACAGGTCCAAAGATTAAGACACCGGCCAGACATCCGATTGCCCCCGGCAGGATCGGGATTACCACCTGCACAATCTGTATCAGGATAAATAAAAGCGGTGCCAGGATTCCCATGCGCAGCAAAAAAGCTTCCAATACCTCCTGTGAGGTAAACAGCTCTGCTCGGATTCCCAGATACACCAGGACTGCCATAAGCATCATTCCCAGGGCCGTCAGCTTTCCCACCCAGGTAGAATCCTTCCGGTGGGTCTGGATTTTCTCCTCCATTTTCTCACCCCGCTTTCACCAGATCCTGTGTATTCCCGGCTAATACCCGGTATATGGCCTCTATCTGCGCTCCAAATTGCTCCACTGACCAAGGCTGTGCGCTCCGGATGGCCGCGCCGCCAAGCTGCCGGCGAAGGGAAGGATCTCCTAATAGGACCTCCAGCTTCCGCGCAAGCTCTTCCTGGTTATGGTACAGCATCCCATTCCCCCCTTCGTAGATTATTCCCCGCAGGCAATCATCCCTGCGGCATAAGGCCGGCAGACCGGAAGCCAATGCCTCCAGATAAGTCAGTCCCTGGGTCTCACTGCTGGAAGCACTTACATACAAATCACCCAGCTGATAATGTGCCGGCACCTGTTCCGGCTCTATCATACCGGTAAACCGTACCTGTCCGGACAATCCCAGCTCCCGTACCAACGCTTCTAAAGATGGCCGATGTGGCCCATCCCCTACTAGCAAATAGAGGAAACCCCTCTGCTCCCGCGCTGCTAAGCCGTATAAAATTTCTTCTATGTTCTTTTCCTTTGCCAAGCGGCCGACGGTCACCAGCACCGTCTGGCCTTCCGTAATTCCATAGATCCTTCGAAGATTTTCCAATTCCGGTTCGGGGGCTCTCTTACTGAAGCGCTCTATTTCAATTCCACTTCCAATGGTATAAATCGGTTTTTGTATTCCATACCCGCTAAGCAGCTCTCGCACCTTCTCCGTTGGCGCGATCATTGCATCCACCCGGCCGGCAATTCTACGGGTGAACCATTCAGCCAGCTGCTTTCCCACTACAGGGTTTGGTGAAAAATAGTGGGTATAGTCCTCATAAACCGTATGATAAGTATGAAGTATCGGCGCCTTTGTCTCCCTGGCAATACGCTTCGCAAACGGAAAGCTGGTAAACTCACACTGGCTGTGAATCACATCCGGTTTCCAGCGGATCATCTCTTCCATATAGGGAGACTTCACCGATATCGCGACTCTTGCATTCGGATAAATTTTCCTTGCACTGCAGGACCGGACATAATAAACATCACCTTCTTTTCGGGAATGCATATTCTCTGCCAGTGTCAAAATCCTGACCTCATGTCCCAGGCGGCGCAGTTGTGTTTCCAGATTAAGAACAGAGGTTACCACACCATTGATGACCGGGTGGTACCAGTCTGTCGTAATCAATATTTTCATCCGCTTTCTCCTTTTCTTTTTGTATTGTACTTATCCTACCAGAGAAAAGAAAAGCCCTATCGGTAAATCAAACAAATTTTCGCAAAAGAATTTCGAAAGAAATTCAAAAGGCACATGTCCCGGATGGCTTAGGGGCATGTGCCTGCTATGGCATACTTCTTACTCGAATCGTACGATTTCCTTCTTTAACCGTTTAATAATCTTCTTTTCCAACCTGGATATGTATGACTGGGAAATTCCCAGTAAATCTGCCACTTCCTTTTGTGTCATTTCATTACCGTCCTCCGACTCCAACCCAAAACGCAGCTTGATAATCGTTCGTTCCCGGGAAGTCAGAGTGGAAATAGCATTTTTCAGCAAGCGCTTCTCCACCTCATCCTCCATATCCCGATAAATCACATCCTCATCCGTCCCCAGAATATCCGAAAGCAGCAGTTCATTCCCGTCCCAATCCACATTCAGCGGTTCATCAATGGACACCTCCAGCTTCGTCTTGTTATTCTTCCGCAGATACATCAGGATTTCATTCTCAATACAGCGCGACGCATAGGTAGCCAGCTTAATATTCTTACCGGGATTATAGGTATTAATCGCCTTGATCAGTCCGATCGTTCCAATGGAAATCAAATCCTCCACGCCAATTCCCGTATTATCAAACTTCTTAGCAATGTACACTACCAGACGCAGATTATGCTCAATCAGGCGGGATTTCGCCTCATTGGATCCATTAGACAGCAGCAGAATCATTTCCTGCTCCTGCTCTGTCGGCAGGGGCGCCGGTAAAATATCACTCCCTCCGATATAATGGATCTCTCCCTGTGTATGTACAATAAGCTTCTGAAAGCTTTTAAAAAATGGCAAAGGTATGATTTGTTTTGCGGTAGTGTAAGGAATCATTGCATAGCCTCCTGTGAATGTAATAGTATTTGATATCGTCCGTCACTGCTCACAGGATATTTGGAAAAAGCAATTACTGGGGATAGCAGGCAAACCTCCTCACCAATCCGCATTTCATCGATCACAATTGCAGGAAGCACGCTTCCCTCCTTGCCCACACTGCGGTAAGGGATCCAGAGAATCTCCTCCATTTTCTGGCTTTGCCAGGGGAGTACGGCACCGGCATCCATTACATGGACCGGCCGGCCGCTGCCAGGAGTGTACAGGGCATTTCCTGTATCAACTAAGCCGTTAACGGACAGGGGAATCCCTTTCCACAACAGCTCTACAGGACGAATCGTTTCTCGTTTCCGGTTCTGCAGCCATAAAATTCCCTGCAAACCACAAAACCCAAGAAGAAGAGATCCAGACAATAAAATAGAATAGGACATCCCTCCGGTTCGTGAAGCAACGGCAGAAAAAATCCCGCCAAAAAGGAATGCCAATCCATAAAAAAAGCCCATGCACTTCCCAAAAACTTTCCATGAGTGAATCGGAAACGCAATCCGCTGCATTGCAGAAGTAATAACAAAAAAAGATAATATCTGCTCCAGCCAAGCAGCCAGCGGATAAACTACCAAAAAACAGATCCATGTACTGCCAAGAAAAGCTCCCGCCGCCAGACGGAAATTCCGCGTATGCAGGTGCAGAATCTTACTTTCCAAAAACAGTATCCATATATCCATACAAACATTCATGAAAAACAGTAAATCCAAATATACTGTATAGCGCATGGACCAATTGTACACGAATTCCCCTGCATTTCTTGTCGAAAAAAAGAGGCCGGCGGCCTCTTTTGATCAAAACTTTTCTACATTTTTTGCGCTTAACGCTTCAGGAAATCCGGAATGTTAATGCTCTTCTCCTGAACGGAGGATTCCGGTGTCCGAACCGGCTGCTTGGGTACAAAAGCAGACGGTGTAACAGGCTTCACTGTCTCTACCGGTGTCTCGCGCTCCTCAGCTGCAAAGGTCGTCTTCACAGGCTGTGCGGCGGAAGGCTTGTACGCAGCCTGAGCCGGCTTCACAGTACGCACTACCACGTCAATACCGGCAGGCTCCAGACCGGTAGCAATTACTGTGATGGTCGCCTCATCCTGAACGGTCTCATCGTACATTGCACCAAAAATAATATTAGCCGATTCACCCGCCAATTCCTGAACAAAAGTAGCAGCTTCGTTTGCTTCCATCAGACCAATATCGCCGGATACGTTGATAATTACATGGCTTGCCCCAGAAATCGTAGTCTCCAGTAACGGACTGGACACTGCCTGCTTCACAGCTTCAATTGCCTTATCATCACCCTTCGCTTTACCAATACCAATATGTGCAATTCCCTTATCTGTCATTACGGTCTGAACATCCGCGAAGTCCAGATTAATCAGTCCGGGAACATTAATCAAGTCCGTAATTCCCTGTACGGCCTGCTGCAGAACCTCATCCGCCTTCTTCAGAGCCTCAGGCATCGTCGTACGGCGGTCGACAATCTCCAGCAATTTATCATTCGGAATTACAATCAGAGTATCCACATTCTGCTGCAAGTTCTCAATGCCTGTAAGCGCATTCTGCATACGTACCCTGGCTTCAAAACGGAAAGGCTTCGTTACCACGCCAACCGTCAGAATTCCCATATCTTTTGCAATCCGCGCGATAACCGGCGCTGCACCGGTTCCGGTACCGCCGCCCATACCGCAGGTGACAAAAACCATGTCTGCACCCTTCATCGCGGAAATCAATTCTTCTTCACTCTCCTCAGCAGCCTTCATTCCAACTTCCGGCTGCGCGCCTGCGCCCAATCCCTTCGTCAGCTTCTCACCGATCTGAATCGCTGTGGGAGCCTTGCACATCTGAAGAGCTTGTCTATCTGTATTAATACCAACAAATTCAACGCCTTCAATGTTGCCGTCTACCATGCGGTTTACCGCATTATTTCCCGCGCCGCCAATGCCTACTACTATAATTTTAGCGGCACTCTCCGACTCATTTATCTTAATCTCTAGCAACTTAAAATCCTCCTTGCAGTCTTCGTTCAAAGATACTCGTACTTTATACTATATTTTATTTCATGAAAATAATCAAGTGCTGGTATCACTTTTTTACAAAAAATTCGTTTTTATCTTTCCTTATCCCTCACTCTTTCTAAAAATATAAGAAGGTTCGGATACAGTCTCATCATAAGAGTCCAGATAGAGGGTCCCCCTCTGTCCGGAGAGCTCCGGAATAATATCTCCCATCTCCTGCAGCTTACCTTCCAGTGAAGCGCCATCTCCCAGGAAAATCCCGATCTCATCCAGATAGCAGGTTATATTTCCCGTACTATCGAAATAGATTCTTTCAATCAGTTCACTAAGAAACCTTGTCTCACCATTCCAATCCACTTCCCGTGACGCCAGATACTGCGATATCTGCAGCAGCTCCTGAAAGATCACGGGATCCTTTACCGGCAGCGGTTCATTTAGAACCACATACTCCACGTTCAGCCCTGCCACCTGTGGGATGGCACCATACTTCTCTCTTGAACTCTCCACCACCATTCCGTCCTTATCAAAGTACAGGTAGCTGCCCATAAACTCCACATATCCTACCATGCTTTTCTCATAGACGGTTACCTCTACATCCTTCAACCCTGACAGAGAAATTATATATTTCTCCACAAAGGGAATCGTTTTCTTGCGGCCCAAACGCTGATCCAGCCAGATCTTCAGAGGATTACGCTCCATTCCCCCCGGAAATAAAAGCTCTTCGATCTGCTCCTGCGTATAAAAGCGGTTGCCTGTTACCTGTACCGCCTGAACTCTCAGACTGAGTAAAAGTGCCGCCAGCAGAAGCACCACTAAGAGAATCAGCAATAGCAGCTTTCCTTTTTTAGACAGTCTTTTCGTTTCTTTTGGTGGTCCCTTTGTCGACGGCATAGTAACGCCTCCTTAACATAACGAAACCATTTTATCATGTATTGGAAATATTGCAATTCTTTCTGTGTATTTTTTATGGAAAAGTAAGAATTAAATGCATTCTCTTTCATACAAAGCATGTCACAGAGGCTCCTAACTCCCGAAGCTGCTGATCAAACCCCTCTTATCCCCTTAAAACATACTCATAATTATTCACGATCGTCTGCCCATCGGCATTTAACCCTGCCAGCACCAATGCGGCGCCGCACCGCAGATCGGTGCCGCTCACTTTGGCTCCGCGCAGGCGGCTGACTCCTCTGCAAAAGGCTCTCCGTCCCTGCACCTGAATATCCGCGCCCATATCGCGCAGAGATTCCGCCATGGCCAGGCGGTCTTCAAATACGTTTTCTTCCATTACGCTATGCCCATCGGCCACTGTCATCATAACCAGAAATGCCGACTGCATATCTGTCGGGAATTCCGGAAACGGGTTCGTGGCCAGAAAAGGAAGATTCTTCAGTCGGCTTGGGCCTTTTAACTGGATCCACTGATCTCCTGTACCTACTGAGCACCCCATCTTCTGGAAAGCCTTCAGCGTCGATGTCATATGGGACGCCAATATCTGGTGAAGCTGAACCTCGCCTCTGGTCAATGCGGCAGCGGCCAGATAAGTGCCTGCGGCAATCCGATCGCCCGGAATTCTGAAGCAGCTGTCACGACTTTCCCTGCCTCCGCACATCACCAGCGTTCCCGTACCAATTCCTTCCATCTGCAGAATCCCCGTCTGTACCAGGAACTCACATAGCGTAACAATCTCCGGCTCCCTTGCCGCACCATAAATTCTGGTAATTTCTCCGTTACCGGCAGCTGCCAGCAGAAGCTGCTCTGTGGCCCCCACACTGGGATAAGTCAAATGCACTTCACCGCCCTGCCACCGGCTTATCTGGGCATGGATCCGGCTGTCGTCCGGCAGAAACATCACGCCCAGAGACTCCAGACCCCGCAGATGCAAGTCTACCGGCCTGCTTCCGATGGCACAGCCTCCCGGCCGGTATAGCGCTGCTTCTCCAAAACGGGCAAGCATTGCCCCCAAAAACAAAACCGAGGAACGCATACGCTCTCCCAGCCGTTTGGGGATTTCCTTTGATGTGAGGAAACGGGTATCAATTTCCATCTGGTCTCCCGTTACGCTCACCTTGCCACCCAGAAACTCAATGATCTCCACACTCGCCCATACATCCCGGATCAGAGGAACGCTTTCCAACACCGTGATACCCGGATGTAAAACAGATGCCGCCAGAATTGGTAGCACCGCATTTTTAGAACCTTGTATTTTTATTTCACCCTTAAGACGAATACCGCCTTCTATACATATATCGGACAAGAACGTCCCTCCCTGAGGAGAATATACCTTATCCTATGCTGAAGGCGGAATAAATGTTCCGGATTTCTGTTTTCTACAGGGTCTCCAGCGTGATCTGGTTGGAAACCCCCAATACAAGCCCCATCTCGGCCATCAGAAACAGCAGCGACGTACCTCCGTAACTGATGAAGGGCAGCGTAATTCCTGTGTTAGGAATGGTATTGGTAACAACGGCAATATTCAGAATTACCTGAATCGAAATGTGGGCCATAGTCCCCACTACAATCATGGCGCCCAGCAAATCCGGGGCATTGTTGGCAATGATCATGAAGCGGTACAGCATAAACAAAAACAGTAAGATCAGGCAGGCCGCTCCAAAAAGCCCCAGCTCTTCACAGATAAGAGAAAAGATCATATCGTTCTGAGCCTCCGGCACAAATCCCAGCTTCTGAATGCTGTTTCCCAGCCCCTTACCGAAGATACCGCCGGATCCAATCGCGTAGAGTCCCTGAAGTACCTGAAAACCCCCTTCGGATGCATATGCTTCCGGATTCTGCCACACATGGATTCGATCTAGCTGGTAGCTCTCCAGTACACCGGACTTTACCAGCTGTTCCCCCAGAAATATGGCGCCTACCGCCAGCACCACCACCGCTGTTACAAAGATCCCAAATCGGGCTTTCTTCTTACTGGCCACAAAATACATGACAAACACAATCCCGAAGATAATAATACCGGAGCTAAGATTGTTCATCAATACCAGCATACCCGGAGGGACTGCAATCCCCAAGATCAAAAGCATGACCTTGGGCTGATCGATCCTCTTGACCAGCCGTATGATCAGGCAGGCAGTGGTCAGAATCAGTACAATCTTTACAAACTCCGTCGGCTGAAACAGCGGAGTCGAGCCAAAGCCAAACCAGCGCTTCTTACCATTGAGCTCAATCCCCAAAGGCGTGAAGTTAACAGCAATCATCAATCCGGTAGCCACGATGTAGCCCAAGGGGGTAAGACGTACCCACTTATGATAATCGATCTTGGACACAAAAATCATAAGCGCAAATCCGCCCAGGGAAATCATTGCCTGCCGGCGCAGGTAATAGGCAGAATCATTCAATTTTAACTGTGCCGTATAATAGCTGGTACTGTAGATCATCACCAGACCGAAGCATACCAAAAAAATAATTACGAATAACAGACTGTAATCATAAAATACTTTGTCCTTCTTTTTTTTGACGCTGTTTGTCTTACTCATAAAAACACCTACTTACTCTGATGCAAACTGCCGCACCAACTCCTTAAACACACGTCCACGCACTTCGTAGTTCGGAAACATCCCCCAGCTTGCGCAGGCAGGTGACAGCAGCACGGCATCGCCTGGCTCCGTTTCCTCTGCCGCCAGCTTCACTGCTTCTTCCATACTGCCCGCATAAGCAATCTTTGGAATGCCATACCGTTCGGCGGTTACTCCAATCTTCTGCGCTGTGGCTCCCATCAGGATCAAAAGCTTGGTCTTGCCCACACAGGCCTCCATCCATTCGTCGAACTCCCCCCCCTTGTCATAGCCGCCGCCGATCAAAACCGTCGGCCGCACCATGGCCTGGATCGCCTGAATGGACGCATCCGGATTCGTTCCCTTGGAATCATTGTAATAAGTAACGCCACCAAGCTCCGCCACAAATTCAATCCGGTGCTCCACTGCCTTAAATTCCCCCAGGCTTCTCCGAATGGAGTCCATGGGAATTCCCAGACTGGCTGCCATCAGAACCGCCGCCATTACATTTTCATAATTATGTACTCCCAGCAAGTTTAAGTCATGGATTCCGCAGACCCGTTCCTCTTTACCATTGAGGAACAGCATAATCGACCCTCCTTCCAGGAAAGCTCCTTCTGTCAGCCTCTGCTTACTGCTGAAGAACAGTACCTTAGCCCGAAGGCCCTCTGCCTGCTGCCGGAGCCTGGCATCCTCATAATTCAATACACATACATCCGACTCGGTCTGATTCCTGGTAACCCCCATTTTCACCGCCATATAATTCTCCATGTTTTTATGGCGGTTCAAGTGATCCGGCGTTACATTCAGCACGGCACTGACCTGGGGATGAAAATCGACAATGGTTTCCAGCTGAAAACTGCTGACCTCGGCCACTGTAATGCTATCCTCACTGGTTTTCCGTACTTCGCTGGTATAAGCATTTCCAATATTTCCTACTACGAAGACATGAGGGTTATAATCGCCGCAGATTTTGCCTAGCAATGCCGTAGTTGTGGTCTTGCCATTGGTTCCGGTAATTGCTGCCAAACGACCCTTCGCAAAACGGCTGGCCAGCTCTATTTCGCTCCAAATCGGTATCCCTGCTGCCTGTACCTGCTCCACGAAAGGAACCTCCAGACTGATACCAGGGCTGATTACCATAAGCTCTGTCTGATCCAGAACCTCCGACCGAAGCTCCCCCAGCTCCACCGACAGCCCTTCCGGCGCCCCCAGACTCCTGCGCAATGCCTCCGGATCTTTATTCTCATCTCCATCATATAAGATAACCGGAATCTTTTGCTCCAGCAGCAGACGGCAGGCATTCATGCCGCTGATTCCGGCGCCGGCTACCAGAACTGTGTTCCACTTCCCCATGTTATGTCCTCCAAAGTTAGATTCCCAGAAAAGCCACCAGGCACAGCAGCGCAGTCACAATCGAGAACACCGCCACCACGCGGGTCTCCGACCAGCCGCACAATTCAAAATGGTGATGGATCGGAGCCATTTTAAACAGACGTTTGCCCTTCGTTTTCTTAAAATAGACGATCTGAAGCATTACTGAAATTACCTCTACCAGATAAACAAAGCCCACCAGCAAAATGATCAATGGATTCTGCAGGACAAGGGCGGTGGATGCCACAAAACCTCCCAGGGCCAACGACCCGGTATCTCCCATAAAGACCTTGGCCGGATAGACATTGAACAAAAGAAATCCCAGCAGAGCTCCTACTACCGCACCGGTGATCGGCTCAATTCCGCTGTGCTCCCCAATGGCAACCACTGTAAAGAACGTAGCCACCAGAATCGTAACACTGGTACAAAGTCCGTCCAATCCATCCGTAAAATTCACACCATTATCCGTACCCAGAACGACAATAAATACCATCGGTATGTACAGCCACCCCATTTCCCAGTCGATTCCCAGAAAGGGAACATGAATCACGGTTCCCTGACCCGAAAATTTCATCATGTACAGACAAAAGATTCCGGTCATGACAATCTGCCCTAAGAGCTTTTGGATCGGCTTCAACCCTTCCGACCGCTTCATTACAATTTTAATATAGTCATCCATGAAGCCGATAATTCCAAATCCAACGGTCATAAACAAAATCGGCACAATCTTCGGATATTTCTGGATAAAGAGCAACGAGGTTAAAATGACGCTCAGCAAAAAGGCCAGCCCGCCCATGGTGGGCGTTCCCTGCTTTTTTAAATGTGCCTGTGGACCATCCTCCCGAACCTGCTGCCCGAATTTTACTCTTTTCAAAAACGGGATCAGAATAGGACACACCACGGCGCTGATTCCAAAGCCTATTAGGACTGCTGCAATTACTTCTTTACTCATCTTACTAATACCCCATGTATGTTATTCTGGGAAACCCCACCTAGTATAGCAGCTAGTTATTAGTCTGCTTCTTTCTCCGCAGGCTCCTCGGAAATCTCCGCTTCAATCCCAAGATAGGGAAGGATGTTCGCAAATAGATCCGCCATCACAGGCGCAGCTACGGTTCCTCCGTAATAAATTCCCACCGGCTCGTCAATGGTAATCAAACCAATTACCTGTGGTTCATCGGTCGGAGAAAAGCCTATAAAGGAAGAAATATACTTGCCGGAACGCCGGGGAAGCTTCTCTGAGGTAGCGGTCTTACCGCCAATCGTAAAACCCTCCAAATAAGCCTTTTTACCGGTTCCTTCCGAAACCACCTGCTCCAGGATATACCCTAATTGCTTACTGGTCTCCTCCGAGATTATAGCCTCTTCTGTCTCATATGTAAAGGTTTTAATTACATCTCCCTCTTCATTTAGTACTTCAACACCAAAATGAGGGGTTATTCGATGGCCTCCATTTACCAGGGAAGCAATGGTTGTAATCAGCTGCAGGGGCGTGATCTGGAACGACTGACCAAAGGAAACGGTCGCAAGCTCTACCTCCCCCATGTTTTCCTTCGCATGCATAATCGTTCCTGCTTCTCCCGGAAGATCCACACCGGTCTTCTCCAGCAAGCCAAACTGTTCAAAATAGTCATAGAATTTATCGACACCCAGCCGAAGTCCAATGTCAATAAATACCGGGTTGCAGGAATTCATCGCTCCCTGCAGAAAATTCTCCGCACCATGCCCGGCAACCTTGTGGCAGCGGATCCGCCGGTCTCCCACCATCCGGTATCCCGGACAGTAAAAGGAATCGCTCAGTCCTACCACTCCCTCTTCCAAGGCAGCTGCCATGGTAATAACCTTAAAAGTCGATCCCGACTCATAGGTATCATTAATACAGGCATTCCGCCACATGGCATTCAACAGGTTTTGTTTCTCCTCTGCGTTGCCCTCTTCGGTCAGCTCATAGTTCAGTGTGAACGGATCATTCAAATTAAATTCGGGCACATTCACCATGGCATAAATTTCCCCGTTCTGGGGATTCATTAAAATAATGGAGACCTGCTTAGCGCCTTTTTCTTCCATTACTTTCTTAGCCGCCTGCTCCGCATATTTCTGAATATTTACATCCAGGCTTACGACCATGCTGTTACCTGCAATCGGTTCCGAGCGTTCTTCCGCCATTCCGTCGAGCTCTACACCCTTGGCATCGGTCAGCGTTAAAATCTGTCCGTCCAATCCCTTCAGATACTCTTCATACATGACTTCCAGGCCAATGATCCCCTGATTGTCGCTGCCGGTAAAACCAAGCACTTTGGATGCAAGGGCATCGAAGGGATAATATCGTTTATAATCCTCGTCCACCTTTACACCATCCAGATTATATGCACGGATGATGTCGCCCACTGTTTTGTCCACGTTGGTTTTAATGATTTCACGGGACGAGTATTTTTCTACGGAAGACCGGATCTTGTCCGCATCTATCCCGAGCTCCTTTGACAGGATTTCTACCACCTGATCCGCATCTGTAATCTGATTATGGATTACCGAAACAGTACAAACGGTTCGGTTCGTGGCAAGGACCACACCGTTCCGGTCGTAAATGGTTCCTCTTGCCGCTTTAATATCCCGTTCCCTCTGATGCAGTTCTTCCGCTCTCTCGCTGTAGTATTCTGAGCGGAATATCATCAGATATCCCAACCGGGTAATGAGAACCAGTACGCCAATTGCACATATCACGAAGGCAACCCGCATTTTTTTTTTATGAACCACACGGTTTTTTATCATAGAATTCTCCTCCATACCTGTCTATGAAAGATATGAAGGAGAAAAGAAGGATATGTGTGTTTTGTCTAGGGTTCTGCATCCGGATCGTCTTCGTCCTGTTCGTCTTCGTCCTGTTAGTCTTCAGAGCTGGAAGAACCCTCTTCCGAAGCGGGCAGCGTTTCGCTCGCATCCGGGAAGTACCCATCCGCCGGCACTACTTCGTCATAACTGGCGCTGGCACTGTTGGGGATAATGCTGCCATCTTCTCCGGTCTGCGCCTCCGAAGCAGACGTCGCTTCCGGAATAGGTGCGCTGGTGATTTCTTCTTCGGAGCTGTAGGGAAGGTTCAGATAAGGAATAATTGCTTCCATCAGCTTTTTCTCAATACCCATTGCCAGACTGGCACTGGGTGCCTCGCCCTCTGGCATGGCCGGATTGTCTACGATCACATAGATCAGTACCTCTGGATTTTCAGCCGGCGCAAAGCTCACAAAGGATACGAGATATTTCTTGTCCTCACGTGGATGCTTCTGTGCCGTTCCCGTCTTGCCTCCCACCGAATAGCCTTCAATGATGGCTGCTTTACCAGTACCGTTTTCGATGGTCTCAAACAGTGCGTCCTTCAGGAATTCGCAGGTAGAAGCACTAACGGTCTCCCGTACCAGGATCGGATCAATATTCTTCACCAGCTCTCCTTCGCTGTTCAGAATCTGCTTTACAATATGGGGCTGGTAATAAGAACCTCCATTGACCAAGGAACAGAAGGCAGATGCCAGCTGAACCATGGTTACATTATAGTTTTGTCCGAAGGAGTTGGTCGCCAGATCGGTCACGCCCATATTCTCTGAATAGACCAATCCCGGAGATTCTCCGGGCAGATCCACGTTTGTCTGCTTTCCAAATCCGAACAATGCCTGATATTTGCTAAACACATCACCCTGTAGAACCGCGGCAATATCCATCATGGCTACATTGCAGGAATACATTAAGGATTCCTGCAGCGTCACCGTATTATGCGTACTATTGCAGCTGACGGGCGTCTCATATACCCCGGAGCCAAATACCTTCTTACCTTCACAGACATAGGTATCCCCCTCATGGATCAGGTTCTCCTCTAATCCTGCCGCCACGGTAAAGGGCTTGGCAGTCGAACCCGGCTCATAGGCATCCTGTACGGCGAAGTTCTTCCAGATTTCTGCCCGTGCAGTCCCCTGCTCTTCTTCCGTCATAGCCGCCATTTCTTCTTCCGTATAATAAGCGGAGAGCTCCGTAGGGTTATTTAAATCATAGCTCTTATCCGTAGCCAGTGCCAGAATCTCACCACTATTCGGATTCATAACAATCACGCCTACATTATCAGCCTGATACTCTGCCAGGAAATCCTGAATACACTGTTCCGCCGCCTGCTGAATCGTATAGTCAATGGTACTGACAATCGTATTACCGTCTGTGGCATCCTTAATTTGTCTCTCTAACATTCCGTCGGAATTCAAATAGCCGTATTCGCGGCCATTCGTGCCGACCAGCTCGTCATTATAATATTCCTCAATTCCCCAGTTTCCGCGGCCGCTGTCACTGGAGGAAAAGCCCAGGACCGTACAGGCCAGATTATTGTAAGGATACACTCTTTTATACTCAGACTCAAACCAGACTCCTACGATCTTTGCTGTGCCCTTCTCAGCCGCGGCTTTGTTAAACCCGGTCTGGTAATCCAGGAACTTCTGTCTCTCTTCTTCGGACATCCGGCGCGTATAACGCACATAGGAGGTATCCGGTTTTTCACTCAGGATTTTCTCCAGGTCTTCTCTGCTGTAACCGAAACACTCGATCAATGCATCCAGTGTAACGTCTGCATTCTTTGCATCGCTGTCCAGAATCACCTTGGGATCCAAAATCAAATTATAGACCCGCTCACTGGTGGCCAGGATGGTCTTGTTCCGGTCCAGAATCAAGCCCCGCTTATAAGGGATTACGGTACTACTATAATCCTGCTGCGCCAGAACGGTCTTACTATATTCTTCTCCCTTCTGCCCTGAAATATGGAGCAGGACTCCTCCAAGCGCAATCAAAGCTACCGTTATTACCATAAATGTTAACGCCAGCTTTGACTTCATGTATCTACTGAATACTTTATTCTTTTTTACCGGTTCTTTCATCCTGTCAGAATCAGTCGGTCGGGATGTCTTCATATTGCCTTACGTACCCACTTTCTGTCTTATCATAATAAATCACCTGGTCATCCGAAGGGTATACCATACCCATCTCATTCATTGCCACATTCCGGATATAATCCAGATCAACATAGGTATCGATCTGTCCTTCTACCGCGTTATTATCGGCCTTCATGGTCATCACGGACGTTTCCAGCTTTTTAATATTATTTCTGTGAGCAGTAATACTCGACTGTACCTGCAGATAATTGACACACGCTCCCAAAACCATAACCGTTGCAAATGCCAAAATTATCAGATACGGAACTCCGATCACTTGGATCTTTTCACGGTTCCTGCGGACACGCCGGGTGATCTCCGGCTGCCGGATCTCTTGTTCTCTGCGAGGACGCGGTACTGCTTCTCTGCGAACCGTATTCCCTTCTACGTATATGTTCTGTCTCTTTATATCCATTTCTTAATTCCCCATTTTTGTTGCTGTTAACCTGTTACTGCTTCAATTCCACTCCCCTCTGTTTCTCAAACACTCGAAGCTTTGCACTCTTGGCTCTGGGATTCCGCTCCATTTCTTCCTCCGTGGGAAGAATGGGCTTCCTGGTAATAACTTTCCCTTTGCTGACTTTACCGCAGATACACACCGGAAAATCCTTCGGACAGGTACATGGATTTTGTGCTTCCCGGAACCGGAGCTTTACAATCCGGTCTTCTAACGAATGGAAGGTAATAATGCATAGCCGCCCACCTGGATTCAGAGAATTAATCATGTCATCAATCACTTCCTCCAGTATCGTCAGCTCCTGGTTCAATTCGATCCGAACTGCCTGAAATGTGCGCTTAGCAGGATGCCCTGCGGTCTTCTGTATTTTCATAGGAATAGCTGCCTGCGTCAGGCGAACCAATTCCCCCGTTGTCTCAATCGGCTTGTTCTGTCTTGCCCTAACAATATGACGGGCAATATTCTTTGCAAACTTATCTTCCCCATAGTCTCGGATAATCCGGAATAAATCCTGCTCACTGTAGCCATTGATAATATCCCAGGCGGTCTGGCTTTCCTGGCGGTCCATCCGCATGTCTAAGGGTACGTCCGTAGCCATATAAGAAAATCCGCGTTCCGGCGTATCCAGCTGAAAAGAGGATACCCCCAGATCCAACAGAATTCCATCCGTGCCGGAAATCTGCAGGCTCTTCATGATCTCCGCAAAATTACCGTAATTGTCTTTTACAATGGTGACATTGTCTGCAAAAGGAGCCAGACGTTCGCTTGCAGCCCGGATTGCATCTTCATCGCGGTCAATCCCGATCAGACGCCCCCCATCGGTCAGACGCTCTGCAATATGCAAGGAATGTCCGCCGCCTCCCAGAGTGCCGTCCACATAGATCCCATTTGGCCGGATGGCCAGATGGGATATAGACGCCTCCAGCAAAACGGATGTGTGCTTAAATTCCATGTCAGATGCCTAATCCTTCCATATTCGCTGCGATCTCATCCATATCTTCATAGGTACTGGTATTCAGCCAGCGGGCCTTGTCCCAAATCTCAATCCGCGCTCCCACTCCGGCCAGCACGACCTCTTTCTCAAGGGCGGCCAATTCCCGCAGCTTAGCCGGAAGAAGGATCCTTCCCTGCTTGTCCACGTCGCAGGGACATGCACTGGCAAGAAAGAAACGCAAGAACTTTCTCGCACCCGGATTCGAAAGGGGCAGTGCGTGGAGTTTGTCTTCGAACTGTTTCCACTCTTCCTTTGGGTATACAAACAGACACCCGTCTAAGCCGGCTGTCACCACAAATTCGTCTCCCAGCTGTTCCCGGAAGCGCGAAGGAACGATCAAACGTCCTTTCCCATCGATTGTATGGTTGTATTCACCCATGAACATGAAAATTTCTCCTTAAGTCCACCACTTTGTTTCACTTCCCGCCACTTCTCACCACATAGTCCTATTTTATACAAGTTTTCAATAAAGATCAAGCTCTTTTTTAAGGTTTTTCCATGTTTCTAAACAAAAAAACAGACCCTGTCACCGTAGTAACAAGGTCTTGTGTTTCAGTTTTTTCACGTCTCCATATATTGCGTGATAAGTTGATCTAACTCGACGCTCAGCCGATATAAAATTTCCGTGTCGTCGGAACTCTCGATATGCCGACTCAATTCTTGTCTCTTCGTTTCGATCTGTTCTCTTAATACTTCTCGTTCGTGCATTTTGCCACCACTACACTTTCTTTTTTTTCTTAGAGTCTGCCTGTGTTACAAGTAAACACTCTTTTGGCTTTTCTATATTTTACCCAAAATTGTCCCAAAATGCAAACAAAAACAGAGAAAAGATATCGGGTAAATTCGACAAAAAAGCAGGCCTTTGCAGAGACTTCCCAGTTTCTGTTAGACAAAAGCCGGACTACTATGCTATAATCCCTTTTGGAATATAGAACCCTCGGAGGAAAACATATGAAATTAGGAATCGTAGGCTTGCCCAATGTGGGAAAAAGCACCTTATTTAATTCACTGACCAAAGCCGGTGCGGAATCGGCCAACTATCCCTTCTGTACCATTGATCCAAACATCGGGATTGTTCCGGTTCCTGACTTTCGTCTGGGACTGCTGGCAGAATTATATACCTCCCGTAAAGTTACGCCTGCCGTAATCGAATTTGTCGATATTGCCGGCCTCGTAAAGGGTGCCAGCAAGGGGGAAGGTCTTGGTAACCAGTTCCTCTCCAATATCCGCGAGGTAGATGCCATCGTTCACGTGATCCGCTGTTTTGAGGATCCGAATGTGGTACATGTCGACGGCAGTGTAGATCCTCTGCGGGATATCGAAACCATTAATCTGGAGCTGATTTTCTCCGATCTGGAGATTCTGGAGCGCCGGATCTCCAAAACAGCACGGGGAGCCCGCAACGACAAAGCCCTGGCCGCCGAGCTGGGAACCCTGAATCGCCTGAAGGGTTGGCTGGAGGATGGAAAACCGGCTAAGCAGATGGAAGCGGCCGACGAGGAGGAAGCCGAACGGATCGCCTCTCTGAATCTGCTGACAGCCAAACCGGTCATTTACGCTGCTAACGTAGCGGAGGATCAGCTGACCGATGACGGCGTTTCCAATTCCTATGTACAAGCCGTCCGTGAATACGCTGCGGCGGAAGGCAGCGAGGTATTTGTGATCTGTGCCCAGATTGAGCAGGAAATTGCTGAGCTGGAGGAGGATGAGAAGAAAATGTTCCTGGAGGATCTGGGACTGAGCGAATCCGGTCTGGAGAAACTGATTACTTCCAGTTATCACCTGCTGGGCCTGATCAGCTACTTAACTGCCGGTGAGCAGGAGACCCGCGCCTGGACCATCCGTGAGGGCACAAAAGCGCCTGGAGCTGCCGGCAAGATCCACAGCGATTTTGAGCGTGGCTTTATCCGTGCCGAAGTAGTAAACTATCAGGATCTCCTGGATGCCGGAAGCTATTCCACCGCTAAGGACAAGGGACTGGTAGGTCTGGAAGGCAAGGATTATGTGGTGAAAGACGGAGATGTAATCCTCTTCCGTTTTAACGTGTAGAACGCCTTTAGCAAAGTAAGACAGAATCCCTTGCTTTTTCCTGGCAATTCTGCTACATTGTAAGGGATGTGACACCTATGCAGAAACACGATACCGGTGCGCATCGGATTAAATCAAAAGAGAGGTAAATCTTATGCACGAGCATGATTGTAACTGTGGCTGTGAAGAAAACGAAGATTTAATGATCACATTGGAACTGGAGGATAATACAGAGGTGGAGTGCGTTGTTCTGTCCATTTTCCCGGTAGGCGACAAGCAATACATTGCTCTGCTTCCGACGGACACCGATATGGACGACGACGAAGGAGAAGTATATCTCTACCGCTATTCCGAGGATGCCGATGGCCAGCCTATTTTAGGTAACATCGAAACGGATGAGGAATACGAAGCAGTAGCCGATAAGTTTGATGAGATTCTGGATGAAGCAGAATTTGATGAAATTGTAGACGGGGAAGAAGAATAGACTTCGACTTTTAAGGGCAGGTGCCAAATTGGCATCTGCCCTTACGTTTTTCTTAAACCGGTTTCCGTTACAAAACGCGAGACCGGCAGTTTTTTATTATATCGTTCTCTGGTCCAGTAAATATGTAAATATGTTTTGGCCCGGGTAAGAGCCACATAGAACAGGCGTCGCTCCTCTTCAATCTCCGCCGGAAGCACAGCGCGCTTGTGAGGCAAAATGCCTTCATTCGCATCCGGTATGAAAACCGCCTGGTACTCCAGCCCTTTTACACTATGGATCGTGGAAATCAAAATTCCCCCGCCCTTTGACCGCTCCTGCTTCTGGGACTGCAGTTCCTGGCTGTACTCCTGGATATGGGTAAGCCATTCTGTCAATGTCTGAAAATGTCCCGCGCTCTCTTGTAATTCATCCAAGACTTCCATCAGTTCATCCGGCTTCATCCGCCGGTATTCGGCATACTCCTTCAGAAAATCCTCGTAACCGATACCCCGCCGGATATAATTCACTGCCGCATAGGGCGCCATCTTCCGAAGCATTTTCAGATCGTATTCCAGTCGCACAAGACGGTCGGTTACCCATTCCTTATCCTCATAGGCGGTGTAAATCGCCTTCAAGTCTACCTCTGATTCCGTAAAACAGGCCCGCTGAACGTACCGCTTGGGCCGGTTAATAATCCGCAGGTAATCACTCCGCTTTCGGCTGCCCGCCGCTACCAGCATGTAGGTAATCAGGTCACCGGCAATCCAGTGATCGTAGAGATTGGGCACTACATCCCGCATGGTAAAAGGAAGGTTCATGCGCATCAGCTGCTCCACCAGCGCACGGGGATTGCTGTTCGTCCGGTACAGGACTGCCATCTCTTCATAGGGAATCCCCAGCCGGTGATAACGCTGCAGTTCTGCCAGAAGCTGATCATTTTCATCCGTCCTATCGGCAAACTCCCGGAGCACAGGCGGCGGGCCCTGTGGCTTTGAAGACCGAAGCGCCTTCCGGAACCGGACATCGTTTTGTTCAATCAGACGGTTCGCCGGTTCTACAATACCCGGTATACAGCGATAATTCACATCCAGCAGGATCTGCCGGCAGTCCGGGTAATCCTTTGGGAAACCTAACATGATCTCCGGCCTTGCTCCCCGGAATCGATAAATGGACTGGTCATCATCTCCCACAATAAACAGATTATTCTCCGGTGCCGCCAACAGGCGCACCACCTCATACTGTAGCCGGTTAATATCCTGGAATTCATCCACCAGTATGTAACGGTATTTTCGCTGCCAGGCCTGCAGAATATCCGGTCTCTGTAAGAACAGCTCATAACACAGTCCCAGCATATCATCAAAATCCACAAGTCTCGCCCTTCTCAAGCGCTGTTCATAACCCTTATAAAGCTGTCCAAAAATCTCCTCCGGGCAGTTTTTGGAATAGTAATGCTCCAGGGAAATTCCGTCTCCCTTCACCTCACTAATCTCGTTCATCACCGATACCAGGAATTCATTCTCGTCCTCAATTTCCAGCTTTGCTTCCGTAAACGCCTCCCGCAAAAACGCCATCTTCTTATCCGGAGGCAGGATGTCCTTAGCGGTATAGCCGTAAGCATGTTTAAGGACTTTAAAGAATATGGCATGAAAGGTTCCGAAGGTGACCGGCAGGTACTCTCCTTCCATTAATCGCAAAAAGCGCTCCTGCATCTCTTTGGCAGCTGCGCGTGTAAAGGTTATCACTAAAATTTCCGAGGGATTTACGCCGTGCTTCTGAATAAGCCGGCGGATACGATGAGTGATGACAGTCGTTTTCCCGGAGCCGGGTCCTGCCAGAATCATGGCAGGACCCGGCCCGAGGTTAACTGCATCCCTTTGGGCTTTATTTAAAGGCATAATTTCTCAATTCCAATACGAATTCGGCGGAGACTCTCCTCCTTACCCAGGATTTCCATAATCTCATAGGCTCCACCCGGCGTCATCTGCTTACCGGAGACAGCTGTACGTACCGGCCAGAGGGCCTGTCCGTTCTTAATGCCCTTCTGCTCTACATACCGCATCAAAAGCGTCTGGAGGGCTTCCCGGCGATAATCTTCCTGCGCCTCCAGGATCGGTAACAGTTCCCTTAGAACTTCCAGGGAATTCTCCGGATTTGTCTTCATCTTCTTATGGGTATACATGGCAATATCATAATCCAGCAGTTCCTGGAAGAAGTCGATATGCTGCGGAATATCAGGAAAAACTTCAATCCGGGTCTTCATCAGGGCCGCGATTGCTTTCCGATCCATATCCTTTGTAATGACAGACTCAACCACCGGAAGGGCCCGCTCATAGTAGGCGGCGTCCTCCATGGCCTTAATATATTCGCCGTTCATCCAACGCAGCTTTTGAATGTCAAATATGGCAGGAGACTTACTCATATGCCGGTAATCAAAGGCCTCCACCAGCTCCTGCAGGGAGAATATCTCCCGATTCTCTTCCGGACTCCAACCTAGCAAGGCTACATAGTTTACCACTGCCTCGTTCAGGAAACCCTGCCCGATTAAGTCTTCATAGGAAGAATGACCGCTGCGCTTGCTAAGCTTCTTACGCTCCTCATCGGTGATCAGGGGACAGTGTACGTATACCGGCTCGTCCCAGCCGAAGGCCGCATACAGGCGGGTGTACTTCGGAGAGGAGGACAGGTATTCGTTACCTCTTACTACGTGCGTGATCCCCATTAAGTGGTCATCTACTACGTTAGCGAAATTGTAGGTGGGGTAACCGTCGGATTTGATCAGAATCATGTCGTCCAGCTCTGCATTCGGTACGGTAATTGCTCCATAAATTTCATCCACAAAAGTGGTCGTTCCCTCTCTTGGGATGTTCTGCCGAATTACATAGGGCTTACCGGCAGTCAGATTCGCGTCGATTTCCTCCTGGCTCAAGGTGAGGCAGTGTTTGTCATACATGGAAATTTCTTTTCCTTCTACCTCCTGGCGCAGGCTCTCAAGACGTTCTTTATCGCAGAAGCAATAGTAGGCTTTGCCTTTTTCGATGAGTTTTTTTGCATACTCAAGATAGAGACCGGATGCCTGGCGCTCGCTTTGGACGTAAGGGCCGCAGCCGCCGTCTTTATCGGGCCCTTCGTCGTGAAGCAGGCCTGTTTTCGCCAGGGTACGGTATATGATTTCCAGCGCTCCTTCTACGAAACGTTCCTGGTCGGTATCTTCTATTCGCAGCAGGAAGTCTCCGCCGGCATGTTTGGCTATTAAATAGGCGTAGAGTGCCGTTCTTAAATTCCCTACATGCATCCGGCCGGTAGGGCTGGGAGCAAAACGGGTTCGGATTTTGTTCGCCATTTTATCATTCTCCTTCACAAAAAAGCTTCGGATTTTATCCGTTGGTTTAGAGTATAGCATATCTTGGGAAAAAATCAATGTGTTATAAGAGGGCTGTTGTTATAAGAGGGCGGCATCTGTATATAGGCTGGCAGCGATTAGAACGGCTTGTTCGTCGATGTCAAAGAGGTTTGTGTGATGAGGCAGCGTTGTGGAAGGTTTTTCGGGGTTAGAACTGCCTATATAAGCGTAAAGGCCGGGGGTTTTCTTCAGGAACTCAGAGAAGTTATCTCCTCCCATGGAGGGTGCTTTAAAGCGAAGGTTTTCGGGACCGACAATCCCGGCAGCGATCTCGCGGATTTCCTGATAGACTTCTTGGTTGTTTACTACGGGAGAGGCAAAGTCTTCCAATGTGACTTCTGCCGTCCCGCCGTAGATTTTACTGGTTTTTTCTGCGATCTCGCGGAGCTTTTGCTTAACAAATGTTCTGGTTTCCGGCGAGAGGCAGCGGATTGTACCTTCGATTGTGGCAGTTCCGGCTACTATGTTATAGGCGTCTCCGGCGTGCAGGACGCCGATTCCTACTACTACCGGATCTCTGGGGTTCGTCAAGCGGCTGACGATGGCTTGCAGGGCAATGACCGTTTGAGATGCTATGTAGAGGGCATCTGTGCCTTGCTCCGGCACGGAGACGTGGGCACTTTTTCCGTGGATGGTAATTATGAAATGATCTACGGAAGCGTTTGTTACTTCAGGGCTGAGGGCAATCTGTCCGGCTGGGAAGGAGGAATCCATGTGAATCGCGAAGGTGCGGGCAGCGCCCTCCATAACTCCAGCCTGCAGAAAGGCGTCGGCGCCTTTGCCGTATTCTTCACCGGGTTGAAATACCAATGCCACTTCCCCTGGCAGGGAGGATTTCTGGGCAGCCAGTGCTTTAGCGGCGCCGATCAGGGCTGCTGTGTGGGCATCGTGGCCGCAGGCGTGCATGACGCCGGAGATCAGAGAGGCGTAGGGGACGGTTTTAGCGTCCTGGATACCAAGGGCATCGGTGTCTGCGCGCAGCACGATCTTAGGTCCATATTGGCTGCCACCCCGGATGGTTCCCAGCACACCGGTTTCGCCGATGCGCTGAGTAGGGATTCCGGCAGCTTGCAGTTCTTCTTCGATTTTCCGGGCGGTTTTATACTCCTGCATACTTAACTCAGGATATTGATGAAAGTGCCGACGCAACCGGATTAATTCGTCACTCTGTTGTTCAATATAAGGATTGATTTTCATCTGGTTCCCCCTTTATCACCATACTGGAATATAAGCGCCCTTGTAATACTCTTCAATTACCTTTGCCACTTCGTCGGTCTGGAATGCTTCTACTACTTTTTTATAATTGGGTTCCTCTGCATCTGCGGTACGGGCTGCAATGATGTTTATGTAAGGATTATCACTGCCCTCACTTACGGTTTCTATAAATAACGCATCTTTTTCAGGGGACAGGCCATTGTCTACTGCATGACCTCCGTTGATCACGGAAGCGGTGACATCCGGGAGCAGAGAGGCCGTGTTGGCTGCTTCTACCTCGTAGAAGGTCAGATGCAGAGGATTGTCGGTGATGTCCGATAAAGTTGGTGTGTATCCGACTGCAGGGTCTACCTTGATCAGGCCGGCGGCTTCCAGCAGCTTAATGGCCCGGCCTCCATTCGTGGCATCGCTGGGGATTGCAATAGATGCGTCCTGGCCGATCTCCCCGATGCTGGAGACGTTCTCTGAATAGAGGCCCAGCGGGGCAATGATCGTCTCTCCAATTACCGTTAGCTCCAGTCCCTTATCGGCTACTTCATTATGAAAGAAGGCATAGTGCTGAAATGCATTTAAGTCAATCTCTCCATCTGCTAAAGCTTGATTGGGGAGGGAATAGTCAGCGAATTTCACCAGCTCCAGCGTAATTCCTTCTACTGCCAGTGATTCTTGTACCGGCTTCCACTGCTCGTTGTTCTCTCCTACTACCCCCAGCTTAATAACGACTGGCTCTGCCGCCTGCGCGGCAGATGGATCGGCCTGGGTGGTGGCTGCCGTCGTACTTTCCGTTCCATTACTGCCACAGGCTGCCAGCCCCAGCAAAGCTCCGATGGCTAAAATAAGTGCTGTTCCTTTTATTTTTCTTTTCATCCTTTTATTTCCTCCGATTTTATGGTTTGTTTTCTTAATAATAAAGTTGCCGACTGCCTGGATGATGAGCACCATCATCAGCAGCAGAAGGACTGTTACATAGATTACGTCGATCTGATTACGCTGATGGCCGTAGCGGATGGCAAAGTCCCCCAGCCCGCCGCCGCCCACGGCTCCTGCCATGGCGGTGAGACCAATTAGGCTAATTAGTGTAATAACGCTGACTCGCACCAGGGAAGAGATGCTTTCCCTCAGGTATACCCGGAAAATAATGCCGATGGGGGACGTTCCCATGGACTTTGCTGCCTCGATGACACCGGCTTCCAGCTCCGCCAGGGAAGCTTCCACCTGCCTGGCGTAAAAAGGAACGGTGCCGAACACCAGCGGCACGATTGCTCCCTTCGTGCCAATCGCCGTACCGGCAATCAACCGGGTCAGGGGAATCAGACTAGCCAGCAGGATCACGAAGGGAATTGTCCGGAAGAAGTTCATTACTTTGTCCAGAATGCCGTACGCCAATGGATTGCATAAAATTCCGTTCTTGCCTGTAACAGTTAACACGATGCCGATTACCAGTCCGATTCCAAAAGAGATCACACCGGAAAAAAACACCATGTACAGGGTCTGCAGGGTACTATCCCACAGCTCAGGCAATTTCTCTGCCACATTAGGCAGAAAGTTAAGCAGCTTTTCCATGCCAAATCACCTCCACTACCACATTTTTTTGCTGCAGATACCGGGTAGCTGCCTTAATGTCACCCGTTGTACCTCTTACAATGGCAATTATGCCTCCCAGTGGGCGCCCTTTAATCAGCTCGATATTGCCAAACAGGATGTTGACGTCTAATTGGTACTCACGAGATATATAGGAAATCAGCGCCTCCGATGTATCACTCTCCCGATAGCCGAACCGCATCAGCTGTTCTCCCGGCCGCAGGCGAATCGTATGGTTCGGATCCTCCAATAACTCCTGAATTCCCCCCAGGCTTCCTGCGCCGTCCACAAAGCTCCTGGTCACCGGCTGAACCGGCGCAGCAAATATCTGAAATATCTCTCCTTGCTCAGCAACCTGACCATTTTCCATTACAGCCACCTGGTCACAGATTTCCTTAATGACATCCATTTCATGTGTTACTACCACGATGGTCAAGCCCAGGCTATGGTTCAGCTCTTTTAGAAGCTTCAGGATCGATTTCGTGGTCTGCGGATCCAGTGCACTGGTGGCCTCATCACACAG
>Ga0153991_1000005_pt1 | contig 53109 bp, 63 predicted proteins | sample TSNC075MetaG_FD_104681 | JGI IMG/M metagenome (GOLD analysis project Ga0153991, IMG submission 104681) | Attine ant fungus gardens microbial communities from North Carolina, USA - TSNC075 MetaG | ecosystem: Host-associated > Fungi > Mycelium > Unclassified | place: USA: North Carolina, Jones...
ATTAAAAATGAGGTGAAAAAATGAAACCAACATATAATCCGAGTAAAATTAAACACAAAAGAACGCATGGTTTTTTTGCTCGTATGAAATCTACAACTGGACAAAATTTAATTAGTCGTAGAAGAAGAAAAGGTAGAAAAAGACTAACAGCTTAATAAAATTAGGTGAAGTAATGAAAAGAAAATATCGCTTATTAAAAAATTATCAATTTGAAAAATTAATTGTTAATGGTAAACATGTTAATAACCGTGAATTTTTTCTTTATTATTCTTATCGTAATGATTCAGGTACAATCCGAATTGGAATATCAGTACCTAAAAGACTTGTTAATAAAGCCTTTATTCGCAACAAGATTAAACGGCAAATTAAAAATATGTTAGTTGATGTTAAAAAAGATTGATCAATTGATATTGTGCTTATTGTTAAAAAAAATTATTTAAATAATGATTATAATACTAATAAAACTTCTTTAGATAATCTTTTAAATAAGATATCAACTAAAAAGATGTAAAAGGAAAATAAAGCAAATGAGATATAAACAATTTTTATTTCCTGAAGAAACGAAAAATAAACAGTGGTTGAAACTAACTTGAAAATGAACAAAAATTATTTTGGGAACATTTTTGATAGTTTCAACAATTTGAGGTTGTGGACAAATGATGGGTGATGCTAATGTTGCATCAGGTAAAATTAGTTCACTTTATGATTTTAAAAATCATAATATTGCTGCAGTATTTTTTGAATTGTTAATTGGAAATAATAATGTTTCTAAACACCATATTTTTCATTTGAATGGTAATACTATTTATGAATATTCTTTTAATGGTATTAATAGTTGAGGACAAGCCTGATCAGTAACTAAATCACCATTTTATGGTTTATTTGTTTATCCAATTGCCTGAATTTTAGTTAGTTTAGCTAAAGGTTTTGGTGGTGGTGGCGTCGGCATTATTTTTGCAATTTTCTTTACAACTTTATTTATTAAATTAATTACTTTGGTATTTACTTTTAAAGCACAACGAAATCAAGAGCGGATGCAAGCTGTACAACTAAAAACAGCAGAAGTTCAAGCAAAATATAAGCAATCTCGTGATCCATATGCAAAGCAAAAAATGCAAATGGAATTAATGGCAATATATAAAAAAGAAGGAATTAACCCAATTTCATCTTTTATTCCAATGTTTCTTTCAATTCCATTTTTGACAGCGATGTTTACGGTAATGAGATCAACTAATTTATTAAAAACTGCTCAAATTGGATTAATTAAATTAATTGAAACTCCTTGATCAATGATTAATCAAGGACATTGAATTTATTTAGTAATTGTTATTGTTTATTTACCAATTCAATTAACTTCAATGTTATTACCAATGTTTTTAAATCGATCACGACAAAAAGTAAAAACAAAGGAATCAAAAAAAGCGTTAAAAAAACAATTTATTATGCAAACAATATTTATTGTTGTATTTACTTTCTTTGTTTTTGGAACTCCTGCTGGAGTAGGAATTTACTGAATTATTTCTGGAGGATTGCAAATTCTTCAAACTGTTGCTTTTCATTATTACAATAAGCATCAACGATATAATAGTAAAAGAAAAGGAACAATTAAAACTTCATTTGTTGCTAAAATTAAAAATAAATTTCCTAAAAGAAATCAAGAATACAAACCTAAAAAAGCTAAAATTAGTTTAAAATATTAATATTAAAAATTAATATCTATTAATATTTTAAATGACGGGTGTGTAAATTATGACAATCGAAATTTTTAAAAAACAACAAGAACTAGATAATTTTATTAATAATTTAAAATCTGATCAATTTTATCGAATTTTAGAGACTGAAAAAAAATTAGTTAGAATTATAACTAAAGTTTTATTTTTCAGTTCTGAAGATGTTATTCAATATTTAACAACACATCTAAATTTAATTTTAGAAATGTTTGCTGTTAAAGATTTTCAAGAAAAAATTTATCTCAATGATAAAAGAATTTATATAAAAATTACATGTGAAAATCAAAATTCACTTTTATTACAGAAATATGGTTTTATTGTTAGTGCAATTCAAAATTTATTAGTTAGTTATCTATTTAGTAAATTTGGTAAATGATATCAAATTAGCATTAATATTAATAATCATTTACATAATCAAAAGTATTTTTTAAAAAAACAAATTTACTTTGCAATTAAAAATATTAAAGAAAAAAATAAACCATTTCATTTTAAACCAATGCCTAATGATCAAAGAAAATTAGTTCATAATTTGGTTCAAGAAATTGATGGTTTTACAAGTTTTTCAGAAGGAAAAGGGTTTCTGCGTCATATTGTTATTAAAGCAGAAGAAAATAATTAAAAATGCCTAAGGATTTCCTTAGGCTTTAATTTGGTGAAATATTTATGAAATATATTAATGATACAATTGTTGCTAATGCTTCAGCTTTAACTACTCAAGCAATTAGCATTATTAGAGTTTCTGGTGATGCAACTTATCAATTAGTTAATCAAGTTTTTAGCAAAGATATTTTGCAACAAAAAGGATATACTCTAGTTAAAGGCTATCTTCATGATTTAGATGGTAATAAAATTGATGAAGTAATTTTAGCATGCTATCGTAATCCGAAATCATTTACAGGTGAAGATATCATTGAAATTAATTGTCATGGTGGTGTTTTAGTTACTCAAAAAATTATTAAATTATTACTTAGTCTTGGAATGAGAATGGCTTTGCCAGGTGAATTTACTCGTCGAGCATTTTTAAATAATAAAGTTAATTTAGTCCAAGCAGAAGCTATTAATGATTTAATTTTTGCTGAAAATGATGCAACCTTAAAGACAGCTATTAATAATTTAGGAACACATACTACTAATTTAATTAATCAATTGTCTGAACAATTATTAACTTTAATTGCTAATGTTAATGTTAATATTGATTATCCAGAATATGATGGTGTTGAGCAAATTACTAATCAAATAATGATTAATGAAGTCGCTAATTTTTTACATGAAATTAAAAAAATTAAAGAACATAGTCAAATTACTCAGATTATTAAAAATGGAATTAATACGGTAATTATTGGTAAACCTAATGTTGGTAAATCTTCATTGTTAAATGCTTTGTTAAAAGAAGATAAAGCAATTGTTTCAGAAATCCAAGGAACAACAAGAGATTTAGTTGAAGGAAAAATTAATTTAGGAGATATTAGTTTAAATTTAGTTGATACTGCTGGTATTAGAACAACAAAAAATGAAATTGAAAAGATTGGCATTGCTAAAAGTAAAGCAATGCTTGAAAAAGCACAATTAGTAATTTTAGTTTTAGATGGTTCTAAACCATTAACAAAAGAAGATTATCAATTAATAAATTTAATTAAAGATAAAAATTATATTATTGTTGCTAATAAAAATGATTTAACGTCAAAATTACAAATAACTGATACAATTAAAATTAGTGCTTTAAATCAAGATATTAGTTCTTTAATTGAAGCAATTAAACAAAAAACTTTAACAACTAAAATTGACTTTAATAATGAATTACTTTTAACTAATACTAGACAATTAGAATATTTTGAGCAAATTGAAACTAATATTAGTAAAGCTGTTACAGAATTAAAACAAGGTGTTCCAGTTGATTTAGTGGTAATCTATTTACAAAATGCTTGAAATTTATTATTATCAATTCAAGGTAAAGATCATCAAATTCATTTAGTTGATGAAATCTTTAAAAGATTTTGTTTAGGAAAATAACGAAAACAAAAAACTAATATTATAAGGGGGAACCATGGTAAATAATGGAATCTTTGATAGTCATTGTCATTTAATGTCAAGACATTATCAAAATGAAGAGTTAGATAACTTATTAAATAATGCTTTTGTTGCTGGTGTTGGAAACATTTTAAATGTTGGTTTTAATTTAGCAACTAGTAATCAAGCAGTTTCACAAGCTTATCAATATGCTAGCAATAACAATGTTCCAAAAATTTTTGCTGCAGTTGGTATTCACCCAACAGAAGTAGGTAAAGCTAATTCAAAAGCGATGGCAGAGTTAGTAAAATTTATTCAAACTGGTAAAGTTATTGCCATTGGTGAAATTGGTTTAGATTATTTTCATCAAGATACTCCGGTTGAATTACAAAAGAAATGATTTACTGAACAATTAAAAATTGCTAAAAAATATGATTTGCCAGTTTTATTACATATTAGAAATGCTTTTAATGATGCTTATGAAATTGTTAAAGAACAAGGTATTACTAAAGGAATTTTACATTGCTTTACAGGTACTAAAGAAATTGCTGAAAAATTCTTAAAATTAGGTTTTTACATTTCTTTTGCTGGTAATCTAACTTATAAAAATGCTAAAGAATTACAAGCAGTTATTAAAGAAATTCCTAATAATCGTATTTTAGTTGAAACTGATGCACCATATTTAACACCAGAACCATTACGAGGTAAAAAACCAAATAAATCTGGCTTGACAGTTAATTTTCCGGTTAATATTGTTTTTACTGTGAGAAAGATTGCTGAGTTGAAAAAAATACCTGAACAAACTGTTCGCAAAATGGTTAATGATAACGCGATAGGTTTGTTTAATTTAAATAAAAATTAGGTGAAAATTATGAATAAAATTAAAGCGGCAATATTTTTAGCTCATGGATTTCAAACAAGTGAAGCAACTATTACAATTGATTTGTTACGAAGAGCAAATATTGAAGTTGATATTGTTAGTTTATCGTCAGAATTATTAGTAAGATCAAGTCATAATGTTAATATTAATTGTGAAAAAGAAATTAAAAAGATTAATTTTAATGATTATAAAATTTTGATTTTACCAGGTGGTAACTTAGGTGTTGCAAATTTAAATAAAAATGAATTGTTAAAAAAACAATTAGTAGCATTTGCTCATGATCAAAATAAGTTTGTTGCAGCAATTTGTGCAGCACCACAAATTTTAGGACAATTAAATTTGTTGAATAATAAAAAAATAACTTTTTACCCTGGTTGTGATAAAGGTTTAGCTTCAGCAATCAAAACAAATCAACCTGCTGTTGTCAGTGGTAATATTATTACTGGTAAATCAATTGGTTGTGCCTTTCAATTTGCTTTGCAAATTATTACTACTTTGTTAGGGCAAGAAGCAGCTGATAAAGTAAAAACAACATTAGAATTTTAAAATTATTAAAAAATGAAAGTAAAATAAATTTATGGCATTGAATGTTAAAAAATTAAGAATTGCAGCAATTTTAGCAATGATTATTTCAATTGCTATTGTATTATTGACAATTATTTATCCGTTTGTTAATAAAGTATCTGATTTTTGAATTAATTTTTTCATTGCTTTAGCATTAATTGAAGGTCTTACTTTTTTAAATTCAGTTTTATTTTGTTTAAATCCAAAAAAACGAGTATTTATTAGTGGCATTATTAGTTTATTTGCTTTACTAATTCCAGGGATAATAATTTTATTTATTTATTTTGATGCTCAAAAATCTGTTAAAAATAGGATACAAATAACATCTTAAGATAATTTTTAGTTGAAATTCAAGTTTGAGTTTCAATTTTTAATTTATTAACAATTTTACAATGATATAATTTAATTAGCATTATAGGTGATTTTGAATGAAAGAAATTAAAACAACTTTAATAGACAATAATTTGCATCCTGTTAAAAGTCTTGGACAAAATTTTTTATTTGATCAAAATATTATTAAAAAGATTGCTAATGTTGTTAATATTGAAAATAAAAATGTTTTAGAAATTGGTACAGGTTTAGGTCATTTAACAAAAAATTTAGTTAGCAAAGCAAAAAAAGTTGTGACAATTGAAATTGATAAGAAATTGATTCCATATTTAAATGAAGAATTTAAAGATACTAATAATTTAAAAATTATTAATCAAGATTTTTTAAAAATTGACTTAGCAAACTTAATTACTAAAGAATTTGCAAATGATAATCAGGTTATTGTGATTGCTAATTTACCATATTATCTAACTTCACCAATTATTTTAAAGTTATTGGAAAATGTTAAATTTTTTTCTGCTTTTGTTTTAATGATGCAAAAAGAAGTTTCACAAAGATTAAATGCTAAAGTAAATACTAAAGCTTATAGTAATTTATCAGTAATGTGTCAGTTTTATTGTCAAGTAAAAGTTGTTTTTGATGTTAAACCACAATCTTTTTTTCCTGCACCTAAAGTTACTAGTACTGTTGTTTTATTTCAAGTGAAAGATGATATTAATTTAGATGATGAAAAGCAATTTTGAATTTTTGTTCGTTCTTGTTTTGCCAGCAAAAGAAAAACTTTAGTTAATAATTTAACAAAATATTTAACAAAAGAAGCAGCAAATGAATTAATAAAATCATTAAAATGATTACCAACAATTCGGGCTGAGAATTTAACTTTTGTAATGTTTCAAGAGTTATTTTTGATTTTAAAACAAGAAAAGAAATTAAAATAACAATAAAAATTTGCTTTAAATTTATTTTAAATGTTAATAATTATTTTTTTATTAGTATATTTATTAGTATAATGAAAATAGCAAGTTAATTGAGAAAGGAAAGTAGTGAATAGCGTGCTTGATAAAAATGATGTTGTAATTTTGGGTTTAAGTGCTAGTAAAGAATTTAGTAAATTAGTATGTCAAAAAATTAATTTAAAACCAGGAGAAATTGAAGTAAGTCGCTTTGCTGATGGTGAATTTAATGTTCAATTGAAAACATCAGTGCGAGGAAAAGAGGTTTATTTAATTCAATCGACAGCACCGCCAGTTAATGAGAATTTAATGGAATTATTAATAACCCTTGATGCTTTAATGAGAGCATCAGCTGCTAAAATTCATGTTGTAATTCCTTATTTTGGTTATGCAAGACAAGATCGCAAAATGTTAGGAAGACAGCCAATAACATGTAAATTAGTTGCTAATTTATTAGTCACAGCAGGAATGGAGCGATTAATTACTGTTGATTTACATTCTTCACAAGAACAAGGATTTTTTGATATTCCTGTTGATGATTTGCGGGCAACTCATGATTTGGCTACTTATATAATTGATCAAGAAATTTCCAATCCAGTTGTTGTTTCACCTGATCATGGTGGTGTTGTTCGTGCTCGAAGATTAGCTGATTTACTTGGTTGTTCATTAGCAGTAATTGATAAAAGAAGAAGTAAACCAAATCAAAGTGAAGTGAAATTTGTTTTAGGTGATGTTAAGGATAAAAATGCCATCATTATTGACGATATGATTGATACAGGTGGGACAATTCTTAATGCAGCAAAAGCAATTAGAGAACATGGTGCTAAATCAGTTTATATTGTTGCAACTCATGGTCTTTTTAGTCTTGATGCTGTTGATAGATTTAATCAAGCAATTAAAGATGAAGTAATTACTGAAGTAGTTGTTACTGATACGATTGCATTGCCAAAAGAAAAGCAATTTAAAGGTTTAAAAGTTATTTCAATTACTGATTTTATTGCTAATATGATTAGTGCTTCAATCAAAAATAAATCTTTAACTGAAGTTTATGATAATAAAACTGACTTATTACTTAAAAAAGTAAAAAAAGCAATTAAATAAAAGAGAAAATAAAATGAAATTAATTGTTGGTTTAGGTAATCCAGGAATACAATATCAGTGAACAAGACATAATGCTGGTTTTATAATAATTGATAATTTAGCAAAAGCATTAAATCTTACTAACAAAGAAACAAAATTTAGTGGTGAATTTATTAAAACTAAATATCAAAATCAAGATATCATTTTATTAAAACCTTTAACATTTATGAATTTATCAGGTATTTGTGTTGCTAATTTTATTAATTTTTTTAAGATAAAATTAGAAGATGTTTTAATTATTCATGATGAAATTGATTTAGATTTTGGTCGAATTCAATTTAAAAATACTGGTTCTGCTGCTGGTCATAATGGTTTAAAAGATATCTTTGCAAAAACTAATACTAATAATTTTGCTCGTTTAAGAATTGGTGTTGGCAGAAATCCCAATTTTAGTACTGTTAATTGAGTTTTAAGTAAGTTTACTAGTGAAGAATTAGCAAGAATTAATAATAATTCAGAACTTTTTTTTAACGCAATTTTGAGTTGAGTTGATAATAATAATCTTAATAATTTAATGAATAAATTTAATAATCAAAAATTTTAATTAATGCAAAATGCAAAATAAGAAGGAGTCAAAATAATGTTAAATCAGAAATTTCAAACAACTGCAGTAATTGGAAGTCAATGAGGTGATGAAGGTAAAGGTAAAGTTACCGATTATTTTGCTCAAGATGCTGATATTATTGTTCGTTGAAGTGGTGGCAATAATGCCGGTCATACAATTGTTTTTGATCAAAAAAAGTTTAAATTAAGTGTTATTCCTTCAGGAATTTTTAATCAAAAAGTTACTTGTGTTATTGCTAATGGCTGTGTTATTAATTTAGAAAAGTTAATTGAAGAAATTAATTATTTAAAAGAAAATGGTTATAATTGTAATAATTTGAAAATCTCTGATCGTGCTCATATTATTTTTCCATATCATTTAGCATTAGATGAAAGCGAAGAAAAAATTAAAAAAGAACAAGCAATTGGCACAACTAAAAAGGGCATTGGTCCTTGTTATTCTGATAAAATTAATCGTGTTGGAATTCGAATTGGTGATTTATTAGAACAAGAGCAATTTATGAAAAAATTAATAGCAAATGTTGCTGTTAAAAATCAAATTTTAACTAAAATTTATCATTATGAAAAAACTTTTAATGCTGAAGAAATTGCTGAAAGAATTTTTAAGCACTTATTACCACAATTCAAACAATACATTACTGATACAAGAGTTTTGTTATATGAAAATTTACAACTAGAAAAGAAGATTTTATTTGAAGGAGCACAAGGAACATTACTAGATTTAGATCATGGTACTTATCCGTTTGTTACTTCTTCACATCCAATTGCTAGTTCAATTGCTGTTGGAACAGGATTGCCTTTAAAAGCAGTAACTAATATTGTTGGTATTACTAAAGCTTATAATACTAGAGTTGGAGCTGGCGTTTTTCCAACTGAATTTGAAGATGAAATTGCCAAAAAAATTAGAGAAGTTGGTAATGAGTATGGAACAGTTTCAAAAAGACCGCGTCGAATTGGTTGATTTGATGCTGTAATTGCCAAGTATAGTGCTGAAATTAATGGCTTTACTGGATTGGCAATAACATTATTGGATGTTTTAACTGGTGTTAAAGAATTAAAAGTTTGTACGAGTTATGTATTAAATGGTCAAGAAATTAACTATGTTCCTAGTCAAATTAATAATTTTAATCTTTGTCAGCCAAAATATATTACTTTACCAGGATGAAAAGAAGATATTACTAAAGTCACTAGTTTTGAACAATTGCCAATTAATGCGAAAAAGTATTTAGCAAAGATTAGTGAATTAGTTGGAGTCCCAATTACAATGTTTTCAGTTGGACCAAATCGTAAGCAAACGATAATTGTTAAAAATATGAAGGAGTAATTTTTATGATTGAGCGTTATCAAACCGAAGCAATGAACAAAATTTGAAATGATGAAAATCGTTTTAATTTATGATTACAATTTCAAATTGATGTTGTTGAAGCATTAAGTCAATTAAATTATTTTCCAAAAAGTGATTTTTTAAAAATTAAAAATCATGCTAAATTAAATTTACCATTAATGAAAAAACTTGAGATTGAAACAAAACATGATGTTGTTGCTTTTACAAGAATGCTAAGTGCAAGTTTAAAAAATGAAAGTCGTTGAATTCATTATGGCTTAACTTCAACTGATATGGTTGATAGTGTTCAAAATTATCAAATCAAGCAAGCTAATGTCATTATTAGTAATGATATTTTAGATTTACAAAAAAAGTTAAAAGAATTAGCAATTAGATATAAAAATCAACCAATTATTGCTCGTACGCATGGGATTTTTGCTGAACCTACTAGTTTAGGTTTAAAGTTTGCTTTATGATATGATGAATTAAATCGACAATTAGCAAGATTAGATTTGGCAAAAACACAAATTGAAGTAGTTAAAATTACTGGTTCAGTTGGTAATTTTGCTCATGTATCACCAAAAGTTAGTGAAATTGTTGCTAAAAAATGAAAAATGACCGTTGATAGTTGTGCTACACAAGTAGTACAAAGAGATCGTCATAGTTTTTTATTAACAACTTTAGCAAATATTGCTTCGACAATTGAAAAAATTGCTTTAGAAATTAGATTAAGTCAACGTAGTGAAGTTAATGAGTTAGCAGAAGGTTTTGCTTTGAATCAAAAAGGTTCAAGTTCAATGCCACATAAAAAAAATCCGATTGCCAGTGAGAATATTGTTGGTTTATCACGGTTAATTCGCACTTATGTTAATGTTAGTTTTGAAAATAATTTGTTATGATATGAAAGAGATATTTCTCATAGTTCTAATGAGCGAGTTGTTTTTCCTGATGTTTATCATGCTTTAGACTTTATTGGAAAAAGAATGGTAAATGTTTTAGAAAATTTAGTTGTTAATACTGGAGCAATTAATGAAAATTTACGAAAAGCAAATGATCTTTATTTTTCACAACCAGTACTTTTAGCAATAATTAAAAATAATCCGAAATTAACAAGAGAAGCAGCTTATGATTTTATTCAAAATGCGTCATTAATTGCTCAAAAAGAAAATAAAAATTTTAAAGATGTTTTACAAGCAAATAAAATTGATAAGTACTTAACACAAGAACAGTTAATAAAATGTTATGATGAAAAGCAATTCTTAGTAAATGTTGATTATATTTTTAACAAAGTTTTTAAATAAAAAAAGAGAAGAAAATGATGGCAAAATATTTTTATATTACAACTCCAATTTATTATCCAAGCAATATTTTGCATTTAGGACATGCTTATACAACAACAATTGCTGATGTTTTAGCACGCTATAAAAGAAGTCAAGGTTATCAAGTTTTCTTTTTAACTGGTTCTGATGAACACGGACAAAAAATTGCCAAAGCAGCTTCAGCAAAAAAGTTAACACCAAAGAAATTTGTTGATGAAATTGTTCTTGAATTTAAAGATTTATGAAAAAAATTAAAAATTGATTATGATTATTTTATTAGAACAACTGATGAAAGTCATATTAGTACTGTCCAAAAAATCTTTACAAAATTATTAAATCAAGGTGATATTTATTTAGGTAAATATGAAGGATGATATTGTGTTTCTGATGAAGAATTTGTGACGGAAACACAAATTAACAAAAGTAATAATACTTGTAAAATTTGTGGTGGTGAATTAATTAATTTGTCAGAAGATTCATACTTTTTTAAAATGAATCATTATAGTAATAAGTTATTAGATTATTATCAAGAACATCCCAATTTTATTTTTCCTGAAAGCAGAAAAAATGAAATGGTTAATAATTTTCTTAAACCAGGTTTAACTGATTTGAGTGTTACTAGAACTAGTTTTTCATGAGGAATTCCTGTTTTAGAAAACAAAAAACATACAATTTATGTTTGAATTGATGCTTTAAGTAATTACTTATCAGCATTAGGATATTTACAAACAAATGATAAAAAATTTAAAACATTTTGAGAAAACAAAGATTGTGAAATTGTTCAATTATTAGGAAAAGAAATTACACGCTTTCATGCAATTTACTGACCAATTTTATTGATGTCGTTAAAGTTAAGACAACCAACTCAACTTTTAGTTCATGGTTGAATTACTAATGATCAAGGTAAGATGTCGAAATCAAAAGGTAATGTTATTGATCCAAGAATTTTAATTAATCGTTATGGTTCAGATGCGCTTCGTTGTTTTTTAATTAAAGAAATTCAATTTGGTGCTGATGGTAAATATAATCATGAAATGTTTTTAAAATTTTTTAACGCTTATTTAGTTAATGATTTAGGAAATTTATTATCAAGAGTAACAACAATGATTATTAAATATAATGATAGTAAAATTCCCAGTTTTAATAATAAAGAAATCAAGCCTTATCACGACCATTTAATTTTTGATTTTCGAGCAACAATTGCTGATTTTCAAACAACGATTGAAAAATATCAAGTAACTAATGCGATTAATATTGTTTGAGCTTTGATTGATAAGTTGAATAAATTAATTGACGAAACAAAACCTTGAGATTTATTTAAAAATCAACAAACTATACAATTAAATAATTTGTTAAATTTATTTGCTAATGGTTTATTTATTATTAGTGTTTTGTTATCACCAGTTTTAGTTGATAGTTTTGTTAAGATTCAAGATCAATTAGGAATTAAAGCAACAACAAAGATTGATTTAGATTTTAATTTGAATGATTTAGCTAATAATGAGGTTAATAAAAGTGAACTTTTATTCAAACGATTAGATGTTGAACAGGAATTAAAATATTTAAATCAAATGACTAAATAAAGGAAATCATATTAGTATGATTTCCTTTATTTTTTGTTTTAGAATTGAATTTTAAGCATATAATTAGTTTAAACCAAAATATCATTTTGTAGAAAGGGGTTGAAAATGATATGAAAAATTTAGATATTGATATCAAAGTATTTAGTGAGTATGCCGTCAATTTTATTCATGATATTAATGAATATAATAATCAACAAGATAAAGAAATTACACCATTTAAATTACAAAAATTATTATATTTTGTTTATGCTTATGCTTTAGTAGTTTTAGAAATAAAATTATGAAATGATAGCTTTGAAAAGTGATCAATTGGACCAATTTTGCCAGAAGTGTTTTTTCACTATGGCCAATATGGTAACAAACAAATTCTTAAAACTAATAATGAGATTAGTTTTTTTGATAAATTAAAAACTATGAAAAGATTAGATTTAGATGCCTTAATGTTAGAAGTGCATCAGAAGTTTACTGATTTTGAATTAGTATCAATTGCTTGTTCTGAGCCATGAAAAAAAACACCAGATAATGCTAAAATTAGTGATCAAGATATTATTGATTATTATTCTCAGAATAATGTTAATGATCGATTACTGAATGAAATAATCTATCGACAATCAAAAGTTAACTTTGATTTTTTAACTCAAAATGAGTAAAGATGCCAGTTTAAGACCTGGAAAAATAATTTTTATTATTAAACCTTTTAGAAGTTATGATAGTTTTTAATGAAAATTTTAGATAAAGGAAATTGATATAACTTCCTTTATTTTTTTGTTTTGGAATTGGTATTTGGGTATATAATTATTTTAGACCAAAATATCATTTTGTAGAAAGGGGTTGAAAATGATATGAAAAACTTAGATATTGATATCAAAGTATTTAGTGAGTATGCCGTCAATTTTATTCATGATATTAATGAATATAATAATCAACAAGATAAAGAAATTACGCCATTTAAATTACAAAAATTATTATATTTTGTTTATGCTTATGCTTTAGTAGTTTTAGAAATGAAATTATGAAATGATAGCTTTGAAAAATGATCAATTGGACCAATTTTGCCAGAAGTGTTTTTTCACTATGGCCAATATGGTAACAAGCAAATTGATAAAACTAATAATGATATTGAGTTTAAAACATTGCCAAATTGAGAAAGGTTAGATTTAGATGCCTTAATGTTAGAAGTGCATCAGAAATTTACTGATTTTGAATTAGTGGCAATTGCTTGTTCTGAACCGTGAAAAAAAACACCAGATAATGCCAAAATTAGTGATCAAGATATTATTGATTATTATTCTCAGAATAATGTTAATGATCGATTACTGAATGAAATAATCTATCGACCATCAGAAAACGATTTTAGTTTTTTGGATTAAATATGGATAAAAATCCTGGTCTTAAGCCTGGAAAAATAATTTTTATTAATAGACCATTTAGAAGTTATGATGGTTTTCTTTTAATTGAACGATTTATGTGTGTTTTGAAAATTGAAACAGATAATATTTTATTGTTGCCAATGTCAACATTTCATAGTGAAGCGATAAGAAAGCGAAAATTAACTTATAAAAATGTTTTTGAATATGCAAAAAGTCATGGTAATACTCGTGATGCTTACATTAAATGTGATCAAATATATAGTTTAAATAGAGATTATTTAAATAGTGAAAAAATAAAAATAAAACATCAAATGGGTAAAGAGCATTTTAAAAAATTAAAAAATCAAATTAGAAATTTACAAAAAGATAGTAAAACTAAGTTTTTATTCAAAGAAATTGTTTTTGAAGATTCATTGGATTTAAAACAAAAAGACCAAAACTCTGAAACTATTTTTACTAATGATGAATTAGCGAGAATGGAAAAAGATGAACAAAAATTTATCGAACGATTGAAAAAAGCTGAAGCAGCTTTAAAAAAATCACAGCAAGTAGTACAAGAAGCAGAAGATAGCGATAATGAATTTGACGGTTATGAATGCTAAATTAAATACAAAATAAAAGGGATGTATTGAATTGAATATATCCCTTTATAATATTTATTAAAATTTATAATCCACATTTAGTTTGCATTCCGCAATTATTACAAGTAAAGCAACCAGATGATAGAACTAAAATTCCTTCTTTACACATTTGGCATAAGTCACCTAAGTTATTACCAATTTTGCGATCTTGACGATCACTTCTTCAGCCTGGTTTAATTGGTTTAACTGTTTCTTCATATTCCATTGTTAAAGACTCTGTTAAACCTAATTGAGTTAAACTAACTTGGTCTTGTTGTTGATTATCATCATATAATGATAGTACTTGGCTATCACGAGAACCATCAACGTAAACAGTTCCACCTTTAGCGCCTCCAAGATATAAGTTGTGATAGATTTTTTCTACTTGTTTAACCGAATAACCTTTTGGAGCATTAACAGTTTTAGAAATTGATGAATCAACTCAGCGTTGAATAATGCATTGAACTTGAGCGTGTTCTTCTGGTTCTAATTGCATTGCTGAAACAAAAATATCTGGTAGTTTTTTTTCTTTAAATTCTGGATGATATTCTAATCACTCTTTAACAATGTTAGCTTTAACTTCCATAAACTTTCCTAATCTGCCACTTCTAAAGTAAGAAAAAGCAAAGTATGGTTCTAAACCAGTTGAAACACCAACCATTGTTCCAGTTGAACCTGTTGGTGCGACTGTTAGTAAGTGTGAATTACGAATTCCATATTTTAAGATGTCAGTTCTAATATCTTCTGGTAATGTTTTAACAAAACCAGTATTAGTAAATGCTTCACGACTTTCTAAGAAAGGAAATGATCCTTTTTCTTTAGCTAATGCAATTGAAGTACGATAAGCACTAAGACAAATTGTTTCAAAAACTTTATCAGTTACTTTATTAGCGGTTTCTGATCCATATTTCAAATTAGCTCAAATTAATAAGTCGTGTAGACCCATTACTCCTAATCCAATTCTTCTTTCGCCAAGCGCTTGTTTTTTATTATCTTCTAAGAAATAAGGAGTAGCATCAATAACATTATCTTGTAAACGAACACAAGTGCTAACAGTTTTACTTAATTTGTCATATAACACTTCGTTAGTTTCTTTATTAACAAAGTTAGCTAAGTTAATAGCTGCTAAATTACAAACTGAATAAGGTGCTAAAGGTTGTTCGCCACAAGGATTAGTTGCAACAACTTTCATGCCATATGCGCGAGCATTTGTCATTTCATTGGCACGATCAACAAAGAAAATTCCTGGTTCAGCTGAATATGTTGCACAAAAATTAATTAAGTCTCATAAATCATTAGCTTTAATTGTTTGATAAGTTTTAATTTGATAACCCATTTTTTCTCATTCATGAATATCACCAATTTTATTTCAGTTTTCATCATAAGCTTGTTTTTGAGTGACAGTATAATTATCTAAATCAGGAAATCTTAAATCTCAGTTACCATTATTAGCAACAGCTTCCATAAATTCATCAGTAAGAGTTACTGAAATATTAGTTCCTGTTAAAAAGTCTTTTCTTAGGACTTGTCATTCGCCACCTAAAGTTAATTTTTGTTTTGCAGATTCAACAATAGAACTAGCAAATAAAGTTTCATTATTTAAAATTGTTTGATAAGTTTCTGCTTCTTGTTCAGTTAAAGGTTCAAATTTTAATTTTTTTCTTGCTTCTTCACGAACAATTTCTGATTTTGAATTTTCTTTTAATCATAATAAAATTTTTGGATTTTGCATTTTTGAAATAATAAACTCAATAATATCAGGATGTCAATCAGCAAGCATAATCATTTGAGCTCCACGACGAGAGCCACCTTGTTCAACTAAGTGAGTTAAAGTTGATAAATCGTTTAATCAAGAAACAGCTCCTGATGATTTACCACCAACTGCTTTAGCAATTGTTCCTTTTGGTCTTAAAGTTGAACCATTTGAGCCAACACCACCACCATGAGACATAATTTCCATTACTTGTTGGCGATGAGTAGCAATTCCTTGTCTTGAATCACGAATGAAAGGCATAACAAAACAGTTAAAGAATGTCACATCAGAACCACTTCCTGCGCCATATAAAACTCTTCCAGCTGGAATAATATTTAAATTTTTTAATTCATGATAAAAATTATTTTGATATTCTTTTTCTTTTGCTTCTGTCAGTTCTTTGCTAGCTAATTTTTTGCTAACACGATAAGCAATTTGTTCATAAAATAGTTCTAATGGTTTTTCTAATTCAAATTTTTGTTTGTGAACAACTCCTGCTTTACCAGATATTTCGATTAAACTTGGATCAATTGATGATGTATATTCATCTTCAATTACGATTGAATAAATATCATTTTTAATTTGTTCAACAATATGTCCAATTGCTCGTGTTGGAAAAACAGGATCTTCTTTAATTACAGTTATAACTAAATCTCCAGGTTTTAGACTAACTAAATTTTTATCCTTTTGTGAGTAACGATCAAGCATTACCATTCTTGATACACCTTCATGAGTTATGTGGTAATCTTTTTCAATTGTTTTAATATGAGAAAAATGATTTTTTATGTCATTATTGATTGATGTTATTAGTTCTTTGGAATACATCTTTATGCTACCCTTCCTTTATCTAATGATTTTTACGTAAAAGAATTTTAGCACAATTGTATTACATTTTGAGGTTTAAAATTTCTCAGAAAGATAAATTATTTTTTTAATTAAACCTAATAAGAAATAAAATGAAAGATTTTTTTTCAATAAAAAATGCTAAGTGTTATACTTTTAAATAGAAAATTTTTGGAGGAAAATATGAAAATAATTTTAGCTGGAGTAGTAGGAGTAGGGAAAAGCACTATTAGTGAAATGCTTGCAAAAAAATTAAATTTTAAATTAATGCAAGAACCTGTCGCATGTAATCCTTATCTTGAAGATTTTTATAGTAAACCAAAAGATTTTGCTTTTAAAATGCAAATTTTTATGTTAATGGCACGAAGTAAACAATTAAAAGATGCAATTGACGAAGAAAATGTTATTTTTGATCGTAGCATTTTGGAAGATCCAATTTTTGTTGAAGTTTTAAAAGCACAAAATAATATTAATAATGTTGATTATCAAGTTTATTATGATTTTTATAATAATGTTATTGTTTCATCTTTATATTTTGATCCAAAAATTAAACCAGATTTAATTATTTATTTACGAGTTACAACTGAAAATGCTATTAAAAGAATTAATCAAAGAGGGAGAAATGCTGAAAAAGATGTTCCTGCTAGCTATTGAAAGTTATTAAATGAAAAATATGAAGAATGGTATTTAAAAAATAATGATAAATTACCTTTTTTTGTTATTGATACAAATAAAAAAAATCCTGAAACAATTGTGAGTGATATTTTGCAGCAAATTAAAAAATAATAACCTTATTTATTTAGTTTTGTTATTTTGCTTTAAATTACACTTAGATAATTATTAAGGTATTATTAAAGATATGAGTAGTTACAAATTAAAAATGAAAGGAGCTTAGAGATTATGAATAATTATGGACGAGCAGGAGCTATTTTAACAATTATTGGATCATTAGTTATGTTTACTGCTAGTATTATTTTCTTAACAGGAAGCGGATTTTCATTAGTTTTATCACTTGAATCAGGAGCATTTTATTTTTTAACTGTTGCAGCTATTATTCTTAGTGTTGTTAATATTGTTTTATCAGGATTATTTTTATCTGGCAGAACAAATTTATTCAAAGTTTCTGGAATTCTTGCTCTTATTTCAATTGGATTTGCTTGAATAGTTTGATTTTTTCCACTAATTATTTTATTAATTGGTGGAATTTTATTCTTATTTAACGCTCAAGAACAAGTTAAAGAAGAAAATGTTATTATCAATCATAATAAAAAAATGATTAAAAATCTTAATGATACAGCAGAATTAGAATATTAATTAAAAGTAATCATAATAATTAAAAATTCACTTTTTATAAGTGAATTTTTTTATATTTTCTGCTGGTTTTCTTTACTAATTTAGAAAATAATTATATAATTATTAAACGAGTTAATTATTAATATTAAATTAAAAAGTAAATATATTTGATTAACTCCTTGCTCGTAAGAGCCATAAGTCCACAAGGAGGTTTTCTCATGGTAGAAACTAAGTTCAACAATTATGAAATTATGTACATTGTTGATGATCAAAATCCAGAAAAAGCAAACTCAGTTAAAAAAGAGTTTCTTGAAATTTTAACTAAGAATGATGGTAAACTTGTTGAAGAAAAAGATTTTGTTCAGCAATTTGCTTATAAAATTAATCATAAAGATAAAGGTCATTATTTTGTTTTAAAATTAAAAACAACAGCACAAAACATTGGTGATTTTAGTAGAATTTTTTCAATTAAGCAAAAACAAGGCGAAGTAATTAGAAAATTAATCATTAATTTAGATGATGAAAAAATTAATACTTTTAAAGTAAGAAAAGAAAATCCTAAAAAACCAGAATTCAATCGTGAACATAATCATGATTCAAGAGTTAGATTTTTAGATTCTAATAGAACAACAAGACCAGAATCAGAAAAAGCAAAAATAACAATAACTAAAAGTAATAAAACAGAAGATACAAAAGTTACTTCAGAAACTAAAAAGTCAAAAACTTCTGAAGCAAAATAGGGGGCACTTATGAATCAAGTAACATTAGTTGGTAGAATTACTCGCAATTTAGTTTTAAGAGAAACTAATAGTGGTAAAAATTATGTCTTTTTTACAGTTGCAGTTAATGATCTTAATAATCAAGCAAACTTTATTAATTGTATTGCTTGAAATCGTGTAGCTGAAAATATGACAAAATTTGTTGGTAAGGGTTCACTTGTTGCCGTAGTTGGTCGTTTAACAACAAGAAAAGATAATAAAGACCAATATATTATGGAAGTCCAAGCAAGTAATGTTAGTTTTTTAGATAACAAGAAAAGAGACTTTAATAATGAAAATGTTAATGATTTAGAGCAACCAAAAACTAATCTTCAAAAAAATTCTCAAGTAAATATTGATGAAGCATTTCAAACTCAAAATACTGAAAATTATGATACTGAAATTAGTTTTGTTAATAATAATAGTTTAGATACTGATGATTCAGATGATGAAGCTATTATTTGAGATTAAATTATAAGGAGGAACTATGAATAGAAATCGTATTCATTCAAGAAAAAAATATTGTTATATTACTAAAAATAATATTAAGTATATTGATTATAAAGATATAGAATTATTAAAGAAATTTATATCTAATAATAATAAAATTTTACCTGCAAGAACAACTGGAACAAAACCAAAATATCAACGTCAAATTGCCACAGCAATTAAACGAGCTCAAATTATGGCTTTGTTACCTTATTCAAGATAAGTTTAAATTCTAAGGATAAAATGCAAAAAAGGTAGTTAAATAAATTTATTTAACTACCTTTTTTATTTTCTTTTAATTTCAATCATAAGTTGATTCTGTTACTTTTGTTGGTGCAACTCAAGCACCAAATCTAATAAGAATACCGTTTCCTTTATCAGCATTTTTAAGAACAGGTTTACCTAATTTTAAAATTGCATCCGTAATATTAACAGCAGATCCAATTTTATCATTTAAACTTGGAATTTTTTCAATAGCATCAGAAACTACTTCTAAAACATCACTTGTTTTTGCAGCACCAGAAATAATATCTTGTGTTAATTCATGATTAAGGTCTAATCTTCAAACTCCACCAACTTTTTCAAGTGTTGTTCTTGGTCCTTCTGCATTAACTTTTCAGTTTTCTTTGTTATTAATATTAATTAAAGCATTAATACTTGTTGTTGATATGTTATGATCTACTGAATTTGCAATTGCTGCTGCAGTAGCACCAGATGTTATTAAGATAGCAGCACCTCAAATACTTAATGTTTTTTTCATAAAAACCTCCCTATTAAGTCTTGCTTTCATTATACTCTTTAATTTTTTAAGTTAATATGTTTTTTTCTGCTTCATTAACAAAGGCAAAAAATTTATTAATTAAAATGTTAATTATGATGCTAATGTTTGGATTAGTATTTATTGTTTTACGATTAATTTCTGTAAAATACTTTGGATTCTCAATTCATTTACAAAGATGAGCATGTGTTCTTAAATAATTAATAAAATAAATTAATAGTTTAAAGTCATAGTTTGTTTGATCTTTTTTATCTTTTAATTTTTTTATTTTTTTCTGATATTTTTTTTGTTGATACTGAAAATAATATTGATTAAGAATGCTATTTTCAACATTAAGAAGTTCGGTAGTTACAAGTTTATCCTTTTCAATCGATTCATGAAAATGTTTAAATTTTTCAATTGCTATTTTTTTTGAATAAATACCGAATTGTTTTAATTGTTGATAAAACTTATTAATTAAAATCAAAATTAAAAGATTTGTGATAACAAATAATATACTAGAAAGACAAATAATTAGAATTAAATCTTTATGTTTTTCTGAACTTTTGTTTACTATTGCATCCATTTCATCAGTAAAAATACATAATCATGAAAAGAATCCAATTAAAAAATAAGAAAAAAAGATAACAAATAGTACTCAAACAAAATATCTAAGTCTTTTTTCTTTAATAAAAAATGCTAGATTTTTTATTTTTTCATCTTTAAAAAGAATATTAAAATAATTCTTTGTTAAAGTAATTCACATGTTTTTTCCGCATCAATAGAATCCAAAAATTAATATTAACAACAAAAATAAAGCACCAATAAATTCTATTATTATTAATCCAACTTGTGACATTTATCGATATATGCTCATTCATGCTAATGCTATTGTTATTAATGGAATTAATACAACTGATGGTGTAAAAGCTCAACTTGTTCCAGCTAGTGTAATTTGTGCAGTAATTAATGTTGTTCAAGCAATTGTAGGGAATAAAGCACCCAATTTAAGAATAGAGATAGCAGAAATAGTTACAAATGAAGCTTTCGAAATTCTTAATGTTTTAACATGATTATCTAAAGTTGGAAAATCATTATTGCTACTAAATATTGTTTTTTCATTTATTAAATTTGATTGATTAACGATAAAATTATCTTGTTTTATTAGAGATTTATTATAATGTTCTTTAAAATCGTTATTTTCATTTGATAAATACTCAATAATTTGCTTTAAAGTAAAATTTTTATTTTGAAATAGTTCAATATATTTGTTTACTTTTTTTTGTGCCAAAATAATTCCTTTATTAATATCATTTGAAGAATAAATTTTTAGTTCCTTTTGTTTATTTTTTGTAAAGTTATTAAAATAATCATTATTACTTTTTTTTACATCACTTCAATTAATTTTTTCGCTCTTTTCAAATTTAGTTTCTTTAATATGAATATTAGCATTATTAGTTAATGCAATTGTTGCGCTACCTATTAAAATTAAAGTACTTAAAATACTAAGTATTTTTTTCATTTTCTTTTCCCCTTTTAAAAATAAATTACTTTAAATTGATTCTAGCACTTTATAAATAGAAAGAAAGTCAGTTTAAATTATTTTCATTTAAATTAAAGCAATAAAAGACATTTATGTGGTAAAGTTAATTACATTTTACATGTTATGATAATTTTAGTTATAGTATTAGTTATAGTATAATTAAAATAGTAATTCAGACAGTAATAATGTAGGAAGTGTAATGTGTTTAAATCCTTGCGAAATTATCATTTGATTATTATCATTTGATTAGCAATTGAAATTTTAGTTGGACTAACTTATTTTATTATTAATATTCATAATAAAATTGATGTCCCTTCAGTTATCATTATTTTAACTTTAGTAATTGGTAATTTTTTAATTATTTGTCTTTATATTTTTCTTTTTAGTTTATGAATTAGAAGACGATATATTAGTACTGCTGAAGTTCTTAAGTTGAATAATACTCAAGCTTTAACCTTTGGTAGTGTTGGGATGATTATTTTAGATTCTGACTTGAATATTATGTGAATTAGTGAATTTTTAGAAGATAAAAGTCTTGGTAAATTAGTTGGAAAATCAGTTGTTAAGTTATCAAAAGATTTTGAACAATTAACGAATAGTAATATTAATAAAATTACTTTAAAAATTGAAGATATGTTATATGATGCAATTTATTTAACACAAACACGAACAATTTTATTACAAGAAACAACAAGATATCATTTACTATATGATAAATTACAAAAAGAAAAGTTAGTTTTTGCTGTTATTAATGTTGATAATTTTTATAATTCTTTACAAAAATTACGAGTTGAAAATCAAATTAAAGTTGAAGCTTTCATTAAAACGGAATTAAATAACTTTGCTGATCAATATTCAGGTTTATTATTAGGAAATATTGAAGATGGTTATATTGTTTTACTTTATCAAAGTGAATTTGAAAAAGCTAAAGCTGATAATTTTCCTTTAATTCAAAATGTTCGGGAAGGAGTTAAGAAATTTAAAGCTGATATTACATTATCAGCTGGATTTGCTTATGGTAATGTTGTTAGTAAAGACTTATATGAGTTAGCACTTGAAGCAAAAGAATTAGCAGTTTATCGTGGTGGTGATCAAGTTGTAATTCGTGAATCTGGTGGTAATACAATCTTTATTGGTGGAACAATTGAAGCAAAACAATCAGAATCAAAAATTAATATTAGAATGTTTGCTCAATCATTAATTAATGAAATTAGATTAGCAGGTAATGTTTTAGTTATGGGACATCGGATGGCTGATTTTGATAGTATTTCATCGGGAGTTGCAATTGTTGAAATTGCTAAAAGTTTAAATCGCCAAGCACATTATGTTGTTACTCAAAATGAACTTGATGAAAAAACAAAAGAAGTTTTAGATATTTTGGTTCCTGAATCATATATTAGTCGTAAATTTGTTAATAGTAAGCAAGCATTAAAATTATTACAAAGTAATACTTTATTAGTTATTGTTGATACTCATAATCCTGATCGGGTTGATAGTCCAGAAGTTTTAAATAAAGCAACAAAGATTATTGTTATTGACCATCATCGTGTTTCTGATGAAGTAATTTATAATACTGTTATTTCTTATATTGATGCTGGTACTTCTTCAACTGCTGAATCATTAGCCGAAATTATGTATTATAATGATTTTACTAATATTGAAAATGATTTTTTATGAAATTTAATGTTAGCAGGAATTTTAATTGACACTAATAATTTCCAAGTTAGAACAACAAGAAGAACTTTTGAGGCTTGTGGTTTATTAATTGATTGAGGAGCTTCAATTTCCAGAGTTAAAGGGTTATTAAAAAATAGTTTAAATGAATTGATTAGTAAGTTTGCTTTAGTTAGCAAAGCCAAAGAAATTAAAAAAGGTTTTTTAGCTGCTGTTGGTGATGAAAATGAAGACTTTCATGTGACATTTTTGGCACAAATTTCTGAAATGTTGCTTGATTTGAAAGATTGTAAAGTTGCATTTGCTATTGGTTATGATAAACAAAAGCGAGCTTGTATGTCTGCAAGAAGTAATGGTGAAGTTAATGTCCAAATTATTTGTGAAAGTTTAGGTGGTGGTGGTCACTTTAGTGCTGCTGGTGTTCAAAGTAGTAAGTTTTCAATTGAAGAATTATATGAAAAATTAGTTGATTTAGTCGAGAAAGGGGTTTATCAAAGTGAAAGTAATACTCTTAAACGAAGTTAAAAATTTAGGAAAAGTTAATCAAATCGTAGAGGTTAATGATGGATATGCGAAAAATTATTTATTTCCTAATAATCTTGCAATTATTGCAACTGATGATGCTTTGAAAGTTAATCAAAATATTAAAAATCAAGAAAAAAATGTTGCTTTAGAAAAACTTAAATATTATCAAAATATGAAAAAAGATTTAGAAAGTTTAACTTTAGAATTTCATTTATTAACAAACAATGGTAAAGTAACTAATGCCATTTCAACAAAGCAAATTTGTGCTTATTTGCATTATAATTATGGTATTGAACTTGATAAACATAAGTTTATCAATTTTAGACCAATTAAAACAATTGGGATGACTGAAATAGTAGTTAAATTATATTCAGATATTGTTGCTAAAGTTAAAATTAAAGTCATTGCTAAATAAAGGAGTTAATCATGACTGAAAATCAAGAACATATTAATGAGGTTGAAATTAATATTTTAGGTGCAATGATTCAATCTTCAAGGGCTTGTGAAACTGCTTTAGAAATTTTAAAAGACCAAGATTTTACAATTAAAAATAATCAGTTAATTTTTAATACAATTGTTGATTTATTTAACAATAATGTTGGTATTGATATGACAACAATTAGTGAATCTTTGGTTAAAAAAAATGCTTTAGATAAAATTGGTGGCATTAATTATTTATCTTATTTAATTCAAAATTATATTAGCGATGCTAATATCAAAGAACATATTAATATTCTGGTTGAAAGAACAACAAAAAGACAATTATCGCAAGCATTGAAAAAAATTAATCAAGACTTACAAGGTGATAAAAAAATTACTGATATTTTAAGTGCTGCTGAAAAAGAAATTATTGAAGTATCTAATGAAAGAAATAGCCAGGAATTAACACCAATTGCTAATTCAATTGATGATGTTGTTGAGAAAATTGAAAAACTGCAAAAATCAAATCAAGCATTAACTGGTGTTGCTTCGGGAATTAATAATCTTGATGCTTTAACTAGTGGTTTTCAACCTGGTGATTTTATTATTTTAGCTGCTCGACCATCAATGGGTAAAACAGCATTAGCTTTAAATTTTGCTTTAAATGCTGCTGCAACTTTAAAACAATCTAATCAAGCTGTCTTAGTTTTTTCTTTAGAAATGCCAAAAGATCAATTAATTACAAGAATGATTTCTTGTCAAGGTAATTTTGATGCTCATAAACTAAGAAATAAGTTTAAATTAACAAATGATGATTGAAGAAGAATTAGTACAACTGCTGAGGCTTTAAAACAAAAAACAATTATTATTGATGATAGTCCTGGGTTAAGAATTCTAGAATTGCAAACAAAAGTTCGAAAATTAGTTCGTGAATATGACATTAAGTTAGTTATTATTGATTATTTACAATTATTAACTAGTTCAAGTAGCAGTGAATCGCGACAACAAGAAGTTTCAAATATTTCTCGTAGTTTAAAGGTTTTAGCAAGAGAGTTAAATATTCCAATTATTTGTTTATCACAATTATCAAGATTAGTTGAAAGACGAGAAGAAAAACGCCCTTTGATGTCAGATTTAAGAGAATCAGGAGCAATTGAACAAGATGCTGATTTAATTATGTTTTTATATCGTGATGATTATTATAAAGAAAAAAATGCTGAATCAGAAGAAGTCAAAGAAACACAAGATAACCATATTGCTGAAATTATTATTTCTAAACATCGTAATGGTCCAACTGGTAAAGTTTTAACTGTTTTTATTCCAAAATGAGGGAAGTTTGAAAACTATCAAAGCTCTTAATAAGAGTTCATTTTAATAAATGGACTTTTTTGCTTTTTTAATTAAAATAAGTTAATATTAACAATATTATATTTAGTAAAAATTAAAAGGAGAAATAATAAATCAATGAAAAAATTAATTGCCTTTTTTTCAGCAATTACATTTTTAGGAACTTCAACTTTAGCAGTTAGTGCTTGTGGAGTTTCTAAAGGACAAGAAATTAAAGTTGAAATTAATAATGTACCAAAAAAAGCTGAAGATGGTCAAGATCCACTTAAGGATTATGTTTACAATAATACATATAATTATAATGCTAGTTATGTTATTTATCTGACAGCACTTGCTGCTCAATTAGCTTCTGACAAAATTTACTACGATGATGGTAAAACTCTTAATGATGATAATTGAAAACAATTTTATACTTCAACAGAATGAAGAACAAAATCTTTTTCAAGTTTTAATTATGCCGATAGTGAAAATAGTCAAGGTTTTTCTTATCAAGATAGTGCTGGGACTGATTTCATTTATCAAATTAATAAAAATGATGCATCAGTTGATGCTAATAAGTTAAGAATGTATTGATTTATTACTAGTGATACTCCTTGAAGTGCCGATAGTTCATATCAACCAACAAAAAATAATATTACAATTCCAAGTATTGATGATTTTAAAACTGATAAAGAGATAATTCAAAAACAAGGTTATGTTCATTTTTATTTAATAATGGGAAATTATCAAATTGATTTTAGTGTTCAAATTACTTTTTATTTTGGTAAAATTATTGATAAAAATAAGCAACCAACTGTTGTTTTAAATTTAGATACTTTTTCTAAACCATTAGGTAATATTAAATTTGATGATCGTGAAACAGCAGCTAATGACAAGATTGTTAATCTTACTTTATCGCCAAAACCAGCAACATCAAGATAAGAAAAATGTTAAATATTATTATCATTGCTGTTGGTAAACTTGATACAAACTATTGAAGTTCAGCTTTTCAGGAATATTATAAGAGATTAAAAAATTCTGCCAAGATTACTACTCACACAATTAATGAAATAACTACTAATAAAAATATTGCGATTAATCTCAAATTAGAAGCAAGTAAAATTAATCTTTTGCTAGATAAATATCATGATTACCAATCTTTTTTATTAGATTTGAATGGTGATTTAATTACAAGTGAAGAATTAGCAAAAATAATTATTACTAATCAAAATTTTCATCAAGGAAAATTATTATTTATTATTGGTAGCAGTAATGGTGTTGCTACTAAAATTAAAAATAATCCTAAAATTAGAAAACTTGCTTTTGGTCGTATTACTTTATTACATCAGTTAGCACAAGTAATTTTAATTGAACAATTATATCGAGCAGTTCAAATTATTAATAATAAACCTTATCATAAGTAAAATAATGTGAAAAGGAATTAAGAAAATATGGAAGTTTGTTATAAATGTAAATTAATAATTAAAGAAAATGAAGAATATATTAATGTACCTTGAGGTTTAAAAAATAAAGTTAAAATGCATGTAGAATGTTATAATAAAAATAAAAAAGAAAGCAAAAGAAGTTCTTGATCGATTTTTGGAATTATTGTTTTGATTTTGGTTGTTTCAACTATTGTTTTCTTTTTAGTTTTATTATATTTTTTTATCAATTAAGATTTGTAATACAATTGAATTATTATTTAAAATTAATTCAAGGAGGGTATAAAATGGCTAGTAAATTATTAGTAGATAACTCTTGAAATGAGTTTTTCACATTTGAACAAAAACAAGAATATTTTCCGGAATTATTGAATAATATTAAAAAGGAATATCAAACTCATCGTTGTTTTCCAAAATGAGATAATATCTTTCAAGTTTTTTCATTAATAAGTCTTGATAAAGTAAAAGTTATTATTCTTGGTCAAGATCCTTATCATCAACCAAATCAGGCTCATGGTCTTGCTTTTAGTGTTTTACCTAAAGTGCCATTGCCACCAAGTTTAAGAAATATTTTCCAAGAGTTAAAAGATGATTTGGGTGTTGATAATGGAGAAAATGGTTATTTAATTGACTGAGCAAAACAAGGAGTTTTTTTATTAAATACTGCTTTAACAGTTAGATATAATAATGCTAACAGTCATAGTATTTATAATTGACATATTTTTACTGATAATGTATTGCGTTATTTAAATGAAAAGCGAGAAAATTTAGTATTTATCTTATGAGGTAATAATGCTAGATTGAAAAAGCAATTAATTGATCAAAATAAGCATTTAATTATTGAAAGTCCTCATCCCTCATTTTTTAGTGCTAACAGAGGTTTTTTTGGTTCTAAACCTTTTAGTAGAACTAATGATTGGTTAATTAAAACTGGACAAGAGCCAATTAATTGAAAATTATCACAAGATTATTTAAACTAATTAACATTTAAAATAGAATTATAGAAATTAATAAAAACCCTATGATATACTTGTTTTAACTTACTGTGTAATAAAGAAAGGTAACCAAAGATGCTTTTGAAACTTAATGCTGCAACTAGTAACTTTTCTTTATTTACCAATACAACTGCTCGTTATTTAATTCTTGCTTTTACAATAGTAATGGTTCTTTATGTTTTAATTAGTATTTTTTGAAGATGATTAAAAAAAGATAAATATCAAGGATCAAGATTTACAACAAAAAATATTGCTTATATAACAATGTTAACTTCAGTTTCAGTTGTTATGACAATTCTTGTTTCGGTAACAATTCCGATTACAGTTTTACCACCTGTTCGCTTAGCAATTGAAGGTTTAATGATTAAGATTACTGGTTATTTATTTGGTCCAATCATTGGTATTATTTCAGGAACAATAACTGATATGTTAGTCATGCTTTTTGTTCCTTCTTATATTAATCCAGTTTATATTTTTTGTATTATTTTAACAGGATTTTTTGCTGGAATTGGTGGCGTTGCTAAGTTTAAACTAAAAAATCATCCTTGAACTATGTTTATTTTAGTTAATTTATTAATGTTATTTTTTATTGGTGGTGGTTCTTATCTTGTTTGACAATATCCAGCTAATAACATCCCTTTATCAGCAGGTATTGTGATGAATAAATATGCTGTTGTTGCTATTATTGCTGGTGGTGGAGTTTTTACTTTATTAGTTATTTATCTTGTTTTATTTTATTATTTAATAACTAAGAAAAAAGAAAGAATTAATGAAGTTCTGCCAATTATTCTTTTAACAATTTTAGTTGAATATGTTGTTACTGTTTTGATTGCCTCCTATGCTGATATGAGTTTTTTATCGTCATCATCAACAAAAGATTATGGTTTAACGATGATTGCCCGACTTGTGGCAGCGCCAATCCAAATTATTTTTAATGTTATTATTATTTATGTAACTTGAAGAACAGTTAGTCCGTTAATTAATATTGATAATCTCAATTAATTTGTAATTTGAGTAGAGGATATATAATATGAATGATAATTTTTGAACTTGATTAAATAAATATCCAGGAGTTAATAGTTTAGCGAAACTAAACATTTTAAAGGATAAATATTTAAATAATAATATTAAATATATTCATATAACTGGGACAAATGGTAAGGGTTCAGTTGCTCGTTATTTACATGCAGTTTTAAGTCAAAATTTGAATTTAAAAGTTGGTTTATTTACTTCACCTCATATTCTGGTAATTAATGAAAGAATAATAATTAATAATGAAATGATTAGTGATCAAGACTTTTTAAGAATTAAAACTTTAATTTTAGATGATGTTAATAAATATCAATTAGGATTTTTTGCAATTTTAACTTTAATTGCTTTAATTTATTTTCAAGAACAAAAAGTTTCTTGAGCTGTCATTGAAGTTGGTATTGGTGGTTTGTTTGATGCTACTAATATTATTAAAAGTGATTATGCTGTTTTAACTTCATTAGCTAAAGATCATTCTGAAATTTTGGGTAATAATTTATTATTAATTCTAAACCAAAAGTTAGGTATTATTAAACCAACAACCAAAAAATTTTTTGTTTCGGGAAATATTAAAGAATCTTTGAAACAAATTATTGCTAATCAAATTAAAACTGAAATTTATTTTTCAAGAAAAATTATTAATCAAGGATATTTTTTAGAAAATCAAACTTTAACTCTTTTAATTATTAATACTTTGTTTCCTAATTTAGATGATAAAGCAATCTGAGAAACAATCAATCAAACTGAGGTGTTATTACGCTTTCAAATGATTAAGATTTTTAATCGAACAATTTATTTTGATGTTGCTCATAATGTTGCCGGTGTCAATGCCTTAATTAAAATTTTAAAATTAAATAAAATTGCAATTGATCAAATTATTTTTTCAGCTTTAAAGGTGAAGCAACCAAATTTGCTAATTGAAAAATTAAGTAGTAATTTAACAAGTAATATTATTGTTTGTGAAAATGATCATCATTTAAGTATTATTGGAGAAAAGTTTGATTTAGATAAAATGATTTTAAATGTAAAAGAAAATAGTACAATATTGGTAACAGGTTCTTGTTATTTTGCTGCTTTAGTTTATCAAGAAATCTTATTAAAAGAGAAAGATATTTAAAAAATAAAAATATGGTTTTATTATGATTAAATTTAATTTCAGGATTAATTATTGTTGTTATTTGCTTATTAATTATTATTTGAGATTGAAAGAATTCTAAATTAGAATTACAAAATATTAAATTAATTGTTTTAACAGCTTTTTTAATTGCGATATCGGTATTTTTAAATTCAACAGTAAAAGTTTTTTTAAATTCAGTAATATCAGCAAAAATTTTTGAAGCAAGAATTGGTAATTTTGCATTAGTTTTAATTGGTTTTTTTTGCGGTGGGATCTTAGGGTTTTTAGCAGGTATTGCTGCTGATTTTTTAGGAGTAATTATTTATAATAGTGGAACACCAGTTTTATTTTTTACTTTAACAAGTATCCTCTGATGTATCTTGCCTTATTATTTAACAAAATTTTTTAGTCATTTTTTTTTTAGTAAGCGTTTAATTTATTTTTATTTATCACTAACTTATACATGTACTTTATTATTAATTACAGGAATTAACCCAATTGTTTTAAAATATATGTATAACTTACAAGGATGATGAATATTATATTTGCCAAGAATTATTAAATTACCATTAGATATTGTCATTAATAGTTTTTTATTAATAATTGTTTATCGCAGTTTTATTAAAAGTTCTCAATTAAGTGCAAAAATTTATCAAATAACAAATAATAAAAAATCGAGAAAAATATTAAAATCACAAGTAAATAGTGAAGGTGCTAATAATGATTAAAATTTTTGATAGTATGTCAAAAACAAAAAAACAATTAACAACTAATAAGGTTGTTAATTTATATTTATGTGGGCCAACTGTTTATAATTATATTCATATTGGAAATATTAGACCGGTAATAATTATTGACGTTTTGTGTCGATTATTAATTAATGAAAAATATAAGATTAATTATGTTCATAATATTACTGATATTGATGATAAAATTATTGACCACGCAAAAAAAGAAAAAACAACTGAAGTTAAAATTAGTAATAAATATTTTCAAGCTTATTTAAATGATTTAAAAACTTTAAATATTTTATTACCAACAAAAATGCCAAGAGTTACTAATTATATTTCTGAAAATATTAAGTTTATTGAATCTTTAATTGCTTTAAAAAATGCTTATATTGTTAAGAACGATGTTTATTTTGAGGTTGATAAAGTATCTAGTTATGGTGCTTTAGCTAATAAAAAACTAGATGAATTAATTCCTAACTATCGTACCAATGATAATCGAGAAAAAAAATCACCTTTTGATTTTGCTTTATGAAAAGATACTGAAATTGGAATAAATTGAGAAAGTCCTTGAGGAAAAGGTCGACCAGGTTGACATACTGAATGTGTCACTTTTATTGAAAATTTATTTGATGGCAAAACTATCAATTTTCATGGTGGCGGTGTTGACTTAAAATTCCCTCATCATGAAAATGAACGAGTACAATTTTTAGTTAAACATAATCAGTCATTAGCAAATATTTGATGACATAATGGTCATGTTAATTTAGATAATGAAAAAATGTCAAAATCATTAAATAATGTAATTTTAGTAAAAGATTTTTGTCAAAAATATCAACCAAATGTTTTGCGTTATTTAATTTTAAATCATGATCATCAACAACCAATTAATTTCACTGAACAATTAATTGTTGAAGCAATTAATACAATTAAGAAATATCAAACAATTTTACAATTATGAAGTTATCAAATTTTTATTAAAACAATTAAAATTAAAGAAAAAAATAAATATGACAAAAAATATTATCAATTAGTAATTAATTACTTAAGCGATAATATTAATACAACAAATGTTCTTACAACAATTAGTAATATGATTAAAGAATTGCATGATAAAATCAATAAAAATGATTTTGATGAACAGTCACAAACAGTTTTTCAAACTTTAGTCTTTACTTTTAAAATTTTAGGATTTGATTTTAAATTTGGTAATTATTCAAAATCAATTCAAACAAAAATTAAAACTTGAGAGGAATTAAAAGCAAAAAAAGATTTTAAGAAAGCGGATTTACTTCGTACTGAATTACAGGATTTAGGAATTTTACCAAAAAATTAATCTTTTAATTAATAAAATAAAAAAAGGAAAAGAATTATGTTCTCTTATATTTATGGTTATCATCCAGTTTTAATGGCATTGGAAAAAAGTTCTTTAGTAAAAATTAAGAAAGTTTTTCTTGTTGAAAATAAACATGAAAAATTGTTAGGACAATTGAAGAAAGCAAAAATTGAATATCAATATATTTCTTTAGAAAAAATGAATAATTTATTACAAACATCAAAACATCAAAATATTTGTGCTGAAGTTGTTTCTTATCATTATTTTAGCCTTAATGAAATTTTAAATATCCTTCCTAAAAATAAGTTTTATCGTTTTTTAATTTGTGACAAAATTACTGATCCTCATAATTTTGGTTCAATTTTACGAATTGCTGCTGGTAATGATTTTGATTGTGTTATTATTTTAAGTCGTAATCAAGCCGAAGTTAATGCAATTGTTGCAAAAGCTGCTGCTGGAGCCTTGAGTGTCATTAAAATTTGTCAAGTTAATAATTTAAGTCAAATTATTAATTTTTTACAACAAAAAAAATTCTGAATTTTAGCTGCTGATAAAGATGATAAAGCAGTTGAATATCAAAATTTGAAATATGATCATCATTTAGGATTAATCATTGGTAATGAAGGTCATGGAATTAGTAATAATATTTTAAAAAAAGCTGATTATCTTGTGACAATTCCAATGTCAAATGAGATAGAGTCATTTAATGCTAGTGTTGCATGTGGAATTATTGCTAATAATATTTATTTAAAATCAAAAAAATAATACAAAGAAATAATAATTTTTTTCGTTTTTATTAATTCTCTTTCATAATTGAATTAAATAATTATGAAAGGAGAAATTTATGGATGATGAAGAATTAATTTACTTATTTTCAGTAATAAAAAATGATTGAGCATTTAATTATTTATATCAAAAGTATTTAAATTTAATCAAAACTTTTACTAAAAAAATTTTTTATAAATTTTTTAGCATTCCTTTAGAACTAAATGATTTTGAGACAGTTACTTATTTAATTTTTTATCAAAGTGTTGTTGATTTTCAATTAAGAAAAAATAAATCGTTTAAAAATTTTTTCTTAAATAATTTAAATTGAGGGTTACTAAAATATTTTAAAAAATATACAGGCAAAAATCATCAAATTCTTAATTTTGCTTCTAGTTATCAAGATTATTTGCTTGATAATAATTTTGGTTTTTACGATCAATTTAAACAATTTGAATTAAGTGATTTAAATCTAAGTTTTTTTGAAAAAAATGTTTTAAAATTAAAATATCAAGGCTTTTCAAATCAAGAAATAATGGCAAAATTAAATTTAAATTACAAACAAGTTGATAATGCCTTTCAAAGAGTAATTTTAAAAGTGAAAAATATTAATCAATTGTAATAATTTAGGAGAAATTATGTTAGAACCATTAGCAACAATTTTGCGGCCAAAAACTTTAAATGATATTATTGGTCAAACTGATTTAGTAAATTCAAAGAATGGTATTATTTTTAAAATTATTGCTAAAAAATTCTTACCTTCAATAATTTTATATGGACCTCCAGGAACAGGGAAAACTTCACTAGCTCAAGTTATTGCTCAAGACTTAAAAATTCCTTTTACAATTTTTAATGCTGCAACTGATAAAAAACAAGAATTAGAAAAAATTTTTACTTTAGCAAAAAAAGAAAAAAAATATTTATTAATTATTGAAGAAATTCATCGTATGAATCGTGATCGTCAAGATTTGCTTTTGCAATATTTAGAACAAGGAACTTTTACTTTGATTGCTTGTACTAGTGAAAATCCTTACTTTGTTGTCAATCCTGCTTTACGAAGTCGTTGTTTAATGATTGAATTAAAACGAATTAATGATCAAGAAATGTTTGATGGTTTAAAAAAAGTAATAATTGAAAATAAAATTTTTAAAATTAAAATTACTGATGAAGCATTAAAAATGATTTGTCAGTTAGCTAGTGGTGATTTGCGCGTTGCGATAAATATTCTTGAATTAACTAATAATTTGTATCCAAAAACTGAAATTACCGTTGAATTAATTAATAAGTTAGTTCCACAAGCTAATTTGTGAAACTTTAAAGAAGGTGATGAACACCATGATTTAAAGTCAGCATTACAAAAATCAATTCGTGGCAGTGATGTTGATGCTGCAATTTATTATTTAGCAAGATTATTAGCAACAGGTGATTATGAAGCACTTTTGCGAAGATTATTAATAATTGCTTATGAAGATGTTGCTTTAGCAAATCCTGCAATTTGTTTACGAGTTCAGGGAGCAATTAATGCTTTTCGTCAAATTGGCATGCCTGAAGGAATAATTCCACTAGGCTTGACGGTAGTTGAAATGGCTTTAAGTGAAAAGTCCAATACTACTAATGAAGCAATTCAAAAAGCTTATCAAGATGTTTTACAAGGTAAGATTTATCCAATTCCTGATTATTTGCGTAGTGGTGTGTCTTTTAATAAGAAAAAAAATTATAAATATCCTCCTAATTTTAAAAATTCTTATGTTAAACAACAATATTTACCAGATGAATTAAAGCAAGTTAGATATTATAACCCTAAATTTGAAAGTGTTTATGAAAGAAAAATTAATCAATTATATAAGCAGTTTACAAATAAAAGTTAATAAATTATATTATAAAGCGACCGAATAAAGTTTTTTACGGATAAGATGATTAATAAATTAACTTATTAATTATCTTTTTTCAATTCTTAATAATTGTAGCATGCTTATTTTAAAAAAGGAACCCAAAATAATAATTTTTTTTAAAATTTTAAATGATGATCATATTTCAAATTTAGTTAATAGTTTTTTAATAAAAATTTTTAATAGATTCTCTTGCTAATTGATTTTGTTGTTTTAAAAAACTAATAAGATTTAACTGATTAACTTCTGCAGTCTTTAAGTAAAGCATATTTTTAAAAGTTTGATGGTTAAAAACTTTACAACCATAACCTAATAATCATTTGATAATATGAGAAATATCAGCTTCAGCACTAACACCAATATTGCATTTTAATTTTTGATTAATAATGCCAATAGCATTATTAGTAAAGTAAGTTATTATTTTAGTTAATTTTTCTTGTTTTCCTGGTTTAGGAGTAATTTGTTTTAATTGATTAATTAAATCATTATATGCACCAGCTTCAAATAAATTTTTACTATTTTGATAACTTTGTAAATTTAATTTATTTTTTTTATTTGGAAAAACTTGTTTTAAGTAGCGAGTTGCATGAAATTTATCCAAAATATATTTAGAATTTGGTCAGTAATTGTTTGCTTCTCTAATTCAAGATGCACCATCACCACAAATAATAACATTTATGTCATCAATATTAGAATAATACTGTTTAGCAATTCTTTTTAACGAAGACATAAATTTAACTGTTTTAATTTTTTTTGAAATTGGTATTAATTGAAAGTAAACTCGTTTATTAGCAAGCACTTTTCTTTTCTGAGTTGAATAAAGTGTGTTATAGCCAGTATGAAAAGTTACTAGTCGAATTCTATATTTGTTGATTTTATTATCTTTTCGTAATTTAATATATGTTTCGTCCATATTGAAATAAAGATATTTTGGAATTTTAACTTTAGTAATATCTTTAGTAACATCTTTAAATGATGCTTGAAAATTAAATGATTTTATAATATTACTAACGGTTGTTCTTGTAAGATTAGAACAAGTAAACATATCACAAATATCTCTTTGCCTTTTACCAGTGGCAATTTGCTCGAGAATTTTAAATTTTAAATGACTAGTAATTCTACTATATCTTTCAATTTGTAATTTTTTATCAGTTAAAAATACATAGTTATATTTTGTTTTATTTCAATATTTATAGACCCTTCTTTTAAATGTTATTCTCCCATAAATTGTTAAAATTGTTCTGAATTTAAATCCATCAGGAATGTAGCCTCGATTTTTTCTTCATGATGATAAAAAAATTTCTTGATCAATTTTTTCAAAATAAGATTTGAAATCATTTTTAATTTTAATTAAATTATTTTTTTGATATTCATCAAAAAATAAATCTAGATTGTCATTTTTGTTAGTTTGTAACTCAAAAGTCCCCATATAGTATTTCCCCTCCACTTATGGCATATTATAACCTTAATGGATGTAAGAATAAAAGAACTTTTTTAGTAATATTTTTTAATATCGTAATAAAAATCCTTTTCAAAATTAATTAATTTTACTTCCGTATCAATTACTATTGGTTCTGGATTTTTAGAACTTATTTTATGTCATGGAACTAAATTTGCTCTAAAAGGATTTTCTCTAGCATAAAAAATAACTGCTTCTCCAGCTGGTAGTTTCATTAAATCACTCGCTGAAATTAAAACATGTCCTCTTAAGCTTTGAGATTGACTTCTTGAATCATCTTTATCATTAATTCTTGAAGAACTAATAATTTTTCCATTGACTTTATTAACAGTTTTACCACTAGTTGAGACTTCAATTATTGTTTTCTCACCAATCATTTTACTATAGCGCTCAGCAGTTTCTAAGTCCATTGTTTGTAAAAAGATATGTAAACTACAATTAGTATAAATAATATTAGCTTTTTCATGACCATACTTTTCTTTTAATTGTTGTAAATCTTGGATAATTAATTGAAAAAAGATATTTCTACTACGAGAAATAGTTATCATTATTTCAATATTGGGAATTGCTGGCACATTACCAAATTCATCGCATAAAAAGTATACTGGTCTTGGCAATTTACTAGCGCTGGTGTTATTTGCTGCAATAACTAAAAATTTATAAAGTTGGGAAATTAATAAAGTAACAAAAATATAATAATTTTGATTTTCATCAGGCACAACAATAAATAAAGCCGTTGGCTTATTAATAAATTCATTAAAATCTAAATCATTATTACAAGTAAGATTACGAATAAAGTTATTTTTAAAAATTGATAATGTTGTTGACATTGTCATTAAAATACTAGTTAGTGTTTTTGATCCTGATTGTAATATTTGATTTGCTGTTAATTTAGCAATACTTGTTTCAGGTAAAGCATCAAATCAATCGATCATATCATATTCTAAAGAAATTATAACTGCAACTGATGATAGATTAAATCTCGTAGCAGGTAAGTATTTTTCTAATAATTGTTCAATTGTTTGATTATTTTCGTTAATATCATCAGCAATTAAAATTTCAGTTTTTTCTAATATTCCTAAAATAATAGCTTCAGTAATTAACGCGCCACTATCATTTCAAAATGGATCAGTTTGATTTTTATTAACAAATAATGTTTTAGTTAAATCTTGAATATCAGATTGAATTAAAACTTTTAAATGTAATTTTTCTTGTTCATCATTAGTTAATAGGAATAATTTAAATTGATTGTAAATCATTTGTAAAGGGTTTCAAGCAATACTTCCTTTAATATTTCGTAAATTAAGAACTTTGACATTATAACCTTGATCTTGCAAAAATTTTCCTTGAATTTGATATAGTTCGCCTTTAACATCGGTCAGAACCATACTAGGTTTAGTTTGACTTTTTCCATTAATATGAATTGTTGGTAAAACTAGTCCTTGAGTTTTACCACTACCTGTACCACCAATGATTAAGCTGTGAGTATTAGTTCTAAGATTATAAAATACTGTATTTCCAGTTTTTTTACTATTAACAACAAAGCCATGATTATTACTTTTATTATCGATACTAGTAACTAAAGGATACAATTTATTTATTTCATTCTTACTTAATCAATTAGCATTACCAAAATTTTTATATTTTGTTGCTTTTAGTTTTGGTTCAAATTTTTGAGCAAAGCAGATATAATAAATAAAATAAAAATATATTACTATACTTAATAAAAGTGCTAATAATCAATAATAGAAAATACCAAAAACATTTTTTCAATATTTTATTAAATCAAAAATAATACCATTTTTACTAAAAGTAATAAACATTCCAATAATTGTTGCTAAGATAAAAAATAAAATTGGAATAATAATTAATCCAAGTAAAACTGGTTTTTTATAATGATTATTTTTCATTGTTATTCTCCTATTTTTAAATCTTGATTTTTTTAATAAAGTAATTGAAATTAAAAAATGAGTTCAATTTTTGATTGAACTCATAGTAATAAGTAAATTTATTTTAAATTTCAAATTCTTTTTTATCAATTGCTGATTTTTCTCGTTGTTTTTTCTCTAGAGGTAATAAGATATCTTTGAATTTTAAAACTTCTTTTTTTAAAGAGTCATTTTCTTTTTTTAGGCGTGATGAATAAAATTTGGAAAATTGTCTTTCATTCGTTAAATGTTTAATATCTTTTTTTAAATTTTCTTTTTCAGATTTTAATTCTGCTTGTTTTTTTAACATTGCTTCGTTTTTATCATCAAAAGATATTTCTTTTCCCATTAAAGTACTAATTTGTCGATTATAGTATTCTTTGATTGGTTTCATTTTTCGATTTGTTTTTGTTAAACTCTTATTTTTTTGCTTTGCAGAATGAAGTTGTTTACTTAAATCTAGTTGTTCTTTATTTAAAGTTTTACATTCTTCTATTAATTCCTGATTTTTTGTTGGTGCTTTTTGATTGGAAGATATTTCTTTTTTCAAATCAATCTTATTATTTTCTTTAATTGAAGCAATTAAAGCACTAATATTTTGATTTTCATATTTTAGTTGTGCTGTTTTTTCATCTAAATCTTTATTTTCCATTTTTAGATTTAAGTTTGTTTCTAATAAGTTTAGAAGTTCTTGATCAAAAGGTTGATTGATTTTTATTTTATTCGATAAAAATTCAGTTAGTTTTTTCTTAACATCAATTTCTTTTTGTAAATTTTGATTTTCATTTTTTAATTTTTCATTTTCTTTTGTTATTTTTTCTGTTTTAATTGTGATTTTTTTGTTTATTGCTTTTAATTGTTGATTTTCTTCTTTTAACATAAGTGTGTATTCATCTTTTGGCATTTCTTTATTTTCTTCCTTTCTTATTTATCGTTCTGGACCGTATTCTTCTTCTATTTTTCTTAATTTTTCTTCTCGTTTTTTGTTTGTTTCTTCTTTTTCTCGTCTTTGTCTTTCTTCATAGTCTGGTCATCCTTGCTCTGTTAGTTCATCGTATAAGGCTAGCAATCTTCTTTCTTCTATTTCTTCTTGTTCTCTTTGTTCTTCTCTTATTCTTCTTTCTCTTGCTTGTCTTTGTTCTTGTTCTATTCTTTGTAAGTCTAATGAATCTGGCATTAGTTAGCACCTTCTTTCTGGTTTAAATAAACGTTAATAAATTAATTTATTAGTCTTCAAATTCTTGATTAGTTTTATTTATCTTTCTTGTTCTTATCTTTGGTTTTCATATTGTTCTCTTAATTGTCTTAGTTTTTCCTCTTGTTCTCTTTTTGTTCTTCTTTCTTCTTGTTCTTTTCAATCTTTTCTTAAAGATCTTATTCTTACGCTTCTTTTTGCTTCTCTAATCTTATTTTCTCTGTCTTTTCTTTCTTGCTCTTTTTGTTCTCGTATTGCTGTTTCTATTTGATGGTCGTTCATTTCTAATATTTCTTGATCAATTACTTTTGTTATTTTTGCTTTTTTTTCATCATCTTTTTCGCTTGACATTTTTTGACTCCTTTTTAATTATGTTTTTCTTTTTTAAAATAAATGTTAGTAGATTAATTTATTAGTCTTCAAATTTTGGATTAGTTTTTTGTTTTTATTATTTACCTTTCTTTTTCTTGTTGAGCTACTTTTTCTCTAATTTTTCTTTCTATTTCTAATGATTTTCTTTCTGTTTCAATTCTTTTTTGTCATTCTGCTCTTTCTCGTATCGCTGCTTTTTCCAGAATTTTTCTTTCTTGCTCTTTTTGTTTTGCTTCTGCTATTTTTCTTTCTTTTTCTGTAGGTATTCTTTTTGTTTCTTTTTGACGTTTTTCCCTTTTGTATTTTTCGTATCGTTGTATATACTTTTCTTGTCTTTCTCTTTGTCTTTTTGCTCTTGCTTCTTTTTCTGCTGCTATATCTTGTCTTACTTTTTCTTCTCTTTGCTGTCTTTCAATTTTGTTGTAGTTTATATTGCTTCCGTTTGACATTGTTTAACTCTTCTTTTCATTGTTTTTTATATTCTTTTTGTTAACGTTCTCATCGATTTCGTTCGTCTCTTTGTCTTTTTGCTCTTTTTTCTCTTGCTTCTTTTATTTGTCTATTTGTTTCTTCTATTCGTTTGTTTATCTCTTCTGTTCGTCTTTTTGCTTCTTCTCTTAGTTTGCTTGCTTCTTCTCTTGAAAGTCTTTCTATTTTTTGTTTTGTTTTTTCGTCTGGCATTGCTTAATTCCTCTTTTCATTATTTTTTTTAAAACGCTAATAAATTATTTTATTAGCGTTCAAATTCTTGATTAGTTTTTTGTTATTTATCTTTCTATATTTCTTCTTGCTTCTTTTTCTCGTCTAGCTGCTGCTTCCATAATTTTTCTTTCTTTTTCTCTTTGTTCTCTTTGTTGTTCTCTTTGATATTGTTCGTTTTTTTGCTGTTCTCTTGCTTGTTTTTCTTTTTGAATTCTTTCTTTTTGTTGTCGTACCGCTTCTTCTCTTCGTTGTCTTGCTTCTTCTGTAGTTTTTCTTAATTCTTCTCTTTGACGTCTTTTAATTTCGTCGTAGTTTTTATCTCTTCCATTTGACATTGTTTAATTCCTCTTTGCATTCGTTTTAAAAATAAAAACGCTAATAAAGTAATTTATTAGCATTTAGATTTATGTTAATTTTTCTTTTTTATCGTTGTCCGTGTTGTCTTTGTTCTCGTTCTCGTCTTTGTCGTTGTTGTTCTATTTGTTGTTCTCTTTGACGTCTTTGTCTTTCTTGTTCTCTTTGTTGTTCTCTTTCTCTTTGTTGTCTATTTCATTCTTCGTGTTGATCATTAAGACTTCTATTTCCGTTATTTCACATTGTTTAATACCTCTTTTCTTTTGTGTTAATTTTTATTAATTTAAGTTATCTTTAAATTTGAATTCTTTTCATTCAAATTTGGATTTTTTTGTTGTTTTTTCAATTTTTATAATTTTTTTCATGAATTTAATTATTTGTATTTTTGGCTTCATATAAATTTCAAGTCAAGAACTAGGAAAAATTCATTCTTTTTATTATTTTATTGAAGAATTTTTATTTTCTTTTTTTGTTTTTTACGCCTGACATAATTCTCTTTAGCAGTTCTGTTTTGATCTTTTTTTGGTTCTGGCATTAACTGATATCTTCTTTCTATTTTTATGATGAACTTTAATAAATTAATTTATTAAAGCTGAAATGTTATATTAACTTTTTTATCTTTGTCGATTGTCTTTTTCTCTTTTTCTTCTTTCTTGATTTATTTCTCGATTTTGTCTTTGTCTTTCTGCTCTTTCTTGTTCTTGTCGTTGTATTTCTCTGTCGTATTTTTCTGCTTTTTCTCTTTCTTGTTGGATTTTGCTTTCTTTTTGTTTTTCTCTTTCTCATAAATTTGGCATTGTTTGGTTCCTCTTTTCATTAGTTTTAAAAATAAAAACGCTAATAAATTACTTTATTAGCGTTCAAATTCTGAATTAATTTTTTCTTTTGTTTGTTTTAATTTTTGATTTTCCTGGATTAACTCATATTTTCTTTTTAATTGTGCTATTACTGCTTCTAATTCTTGCTTTTCATTGAGTAAAGTTCGATAGTTTTTAACCACAATTTGATTTTCATTTTTTAATTTTTCATTTTCTTTAATTAAAGAAAGGTTCATTTTATTTCATTCATCACTTTTTTCATTAATTAATTCAGCTTTTTTACGAATGTTTTCCATTTTTTCTTCTAAATTAAATGCTTTTAATGATTTGAAAAATTCTTCTTTTGATTGAATAGAATGATTTTTGTTATCTTGATTTTGATTTTCTGGTTTAATATTGATAAGTTTTATCTCTTCATACGATGTTGGATTTTGGATTTCAGATTTATTAGTATTTTTTGGCATATTTTCCTCCTTATTTTTATCTTAATTAAAATTGAGTTTTCATAAATATGAACTTAATTTTTAATATAGTACTTCGTATTCTGATTCAGTTTTTTCTAATTGCTTTTCTTTTTGATTTTCGAATGCAATTTGTTTTTCATAATATTCTTTAATTTTTTTAAGTTCTTCATTTTTATCTTTTGCATTTTCATTTACTTCTTTTCAACTAGGAATTACTGATTTGCTCAAATATTGATTTTCTTTAACTAAAAATTGATTTATTTCACGATTGAGTTCTTCTCCTTTTTCTAAAAAATCATTTGTTTCAGTAAGAAATTCTTGTTCTTGTTCTAAAAATTTGTTTTTTAAAACATTATAATTTTTAATTTTTTTATCTTGATCAGTTTTTGATTTAAAAATTCTTTTTAAGGACTTGGAAAAATCACCTTCTTTTTTTAAATTAAGATGTTCTTGATATAAGATTCCAGTTGTTTCCTTCAAATATAAATATTTTCGATTTAAAATTTCTTCTTTTCGATCTAATTCGTTAGATTTTTGATATAAATTATCATCATTTATTTTCGGCATATTTGTTTCTCTTTCTATTTATTATTTAAAAAATTGCTTGTTCTGTTTTATTAGCTTCAATAGTAATACAATGTCGTTCATACCCTGAAACAACAAGTAATGCTTCGCCTTTACCAGCTCGGGCAATGTAATCTCTTTCTGTTGCAGTTAATCCGCCATAACTTTTGTATAAAGTAGCAACATCTTCTAAATCTTGCGGTGCTAGATTTAAAATTAAAGAATATTGCGTATTATTAATCATTGCTGTTGTTTTCTTTTTGATTTCTTCAGTTCCAGTAAAATCATTTAAATTTTGTGTTGTAATAATAATTGCTCCTTGATATTTTCTAATTCTTTTGACCATTTGATACATAAAATTCAAAGCAACTGGATTATCTTTATCAATTGCCAAGTGTGCTTCGTCAACAATAATAACGATTTCATTTTCATTTCTAAATCTATTATGTTTAACTTCAGCCTTTATTGTTGCTAGTACTAAATGTAATTGGGCTGCTGTTACTTTAGCTTCATCTTGTTCAAATAAAGTTAAGACATCATAAACAACTAATTGGTTAGTAAAAACTAAAGTTGTGTGACCATTTCATAAGTTTTCATATTTACCATCATTTAAAAAATCTGTTCCAATAACATCAATAAATTCTTTTAAAAGTAAGTTTGAATTGTCTTTGTCTTCTGCAATTAAAAGATTATAAAAATCAGTCATTGTTGGAAATTGATTATTATTTAATTTGTTAACATTAACTTGATTAGTTATATTTCATTTTTGATACAATTTTTTTAAATATTTAATTAATAAATTAAATTCTCGATCATTAAAATCAGAGTATAAAGTTTTAAATCATTGTGTTAATAAACGTAAATGATTAGAAACAGGAGCAGAATTTTCTTCATCCATTAGTGTTTCAATGTTATTGTGATTTTTTTCTTTATTATCTGAAACATCTTTAAAGTTATTATCTAATACTTGTAATGGATTGATTTTACCAACTGAAGCATCACCAGTATCAATTCATTGACCATCATAGTAATTACATAAATTTTTATATTCTCTTTCAGGATCAATTACAATTACATTTCTTCCCATATTCAGATGAAATGCAATCATTTTCTTTGTTGTAAATGATTTACCTGATCCACTTGTACCAATAATAATTTGATTATGATTTTTTCTTTCATGATTTAATTTAAAAGGATCAAATAAGATTGCATTAGAAATATTACTTTGTCCAAGATACATGCCCTTTTCATCATTTAAACCACTAGCCATAAATGGAAAAGAAGCAGCAAGTGTGGCACAAGGCATTTCACGACCAATTTTCAAAATTAGAGGATCATAATTTTTTGGTAGAAAAGCATTAAAAGCATCTAATTGTCGAAAATGCAAAGGATTAACTTTCATGTCTAGTTCTCTTAAAGCTTTTTTTAATCTTATTTGTGATTGTTTTAATACTTTAGCACTAGTGCCATAGTTTAAAAATAAAATGTTAACATTTTTAATAACTTCACTAGAACCGTTAATATCTTCTACTAATTGTTGATAAGCACTAAGTTCATATTCGTTTTCACTACGATTAATATGAGATTTAGTCATAAATTGTTTAGTGAAAGCATTATTAATTGCTTTGTTTAAAGCAATTTTCATTTTTTGATCATCAACTGGATTAATGTTTCAAATTATTGTTTGTTCATTACATGCTAAAACAGCACCTCATAAATCAATAGCTAATAATGGATAATCATAAATTCCATTAATTGAATAATAAAGTTTATCAGCGATGAAATGTGTTTTATGTAAATTGAATTCTTGAAAAGATAATAAATTACTAAGGTTTGCTTTATTTTTTTCAAATTCTTCTTTAGTTATGAGATTAGCATAAGGATTTCAAATTAATTGTAAGGTTTGAACTATTTCAAGATTGCTTAATCATTCACAAATAAAATTTCCATTGACTAATTTATTTTCTAAGAGTGTCATATTTTCTAATAACTCTTCTTCATTGTTACCATAAACAAAAATATAAAAATATTTCTTGGTTTTAATACCTTCATCAGTAATTATTAAATCTTTTTCTAAAGTTGTAATTAAACTTTTAATTTGTTTTTTTCTTGCTAAAAAACCAACTTCTGTTAATTTCTGATTTTCATAATCACTTTTAAGTTTTAGTAATTTATCTTGATAATATTTAATTGTTTTTTTAAATTCTAATGGTTTGTCTAATTTTAAAAAAGTCATCGGAAAGTTAGTAAATTTTAATGCATCTTGTAAATCTTGTAATCGTAATTGTTGTTCACTAGGATTTAATAAAGTAATATCAAAACCTTTAACGTTAATAGCGCCAATTAATTTTTTTTTACCATTAAATTTTTCAGATTGAACAAAATATTCACCTATAGCTTTATCATAAGCTACTAATAAACTAGTATCATTACTATTATTTTTTTTATATATTTTAACCATTGATCAATGAGTAAATAGTAAGATAATTGCATTTCATCCTTTAATTCCAGGCTGTACTTGAATAATTAAAGGAAAAACAAAGATGCTTAATAAAACAATACCTAAAATTTTTGCTCAATTTTTTAATGGTAATCCAAAAATAAACATGCCACTCAAAGAAATTCATCCAAGAATAATTAAAAAATCAATTAAGCTAATGTTTCGCCAAATTGTTAGTTTACTTTTATTAATTGATTTTGGAATTAGATTTTTCATCAAAATTATCCTTTCTCTTAATTTTCATCATCTTTTTTGCTTTTTTTATTTTAGTTTGATATTTTTTAATTTTCTTTTGCATTTTAATAATATTTTTTTCTTGTCGTGAAGGTTTTAGTACTGTATTTTCTTCACTTTTTTTGTTTTTATTTTTATTTACCGAATAATAAGAATTTTTACCATTTTTGTTTTTTTTAACTCCAATCCCCTTTTTAAATCGAGATTTCAAAACAATAATGATTAATAAAAAACTAATTGTTAATGTTGATATAGTTGTCATAAGAATTAAGTTTTGGTTTTTCTTTTTTGGTAATGATTTATTTAATTTCAATGTTGATGATTCTAAATTTGTATTACTTATTGTTTTTGTTTTATTTTGTCAAGCAATATTAATTAGTAGATTATAGTTGTAATTTTCATTTGTTATTAAAAAATGGTTTAAAGTAGAATTATTAATTGGTTCATTATTAGTTTTAAAATTATTTTCTTTTATTTCAATTTGTGATTGATTAGCGATTTTAACATTGCTAATGCTACAAACCAAAATTAAAGTACTTGATAGTAATTGTCAAATTTTATTCATGGTTATTTCCTTTGTTTATTTTTAAGAAAATAATGAAAGAAATAATGATGCAACTAAAATGAAAATACTAAGACAAATAAAAATGGCATAAATTAAAATTCGACGCCATTTTTTATTTGCAATTGGTTCTGCTAGATTAGTTTTTTTGATTTTCTTAAGTTTTCTTAATTTTAATAAACAAAATAAAAATCCGGCAAATGAAATCGTAGCCAGAATACTTAACATTGTTACCATTATTTCCTCCTCTATTATATTTAATTAATTTTTATTTCTTTTTGTTTTAGGTTGATATTTTTTAATTTTATTATTCATTTTAATAATGTGTTTTTCTTGTAGCGAAAGTTCTTTTGCTTTATTTTCTTGTTTTATTTTATTAATATTTCTATTTCCTAAAGGATTTGGTTTTATTGATACTTTACGATTTTCAATTGTTTTAATATTTGGTATTTTAGAACTTGTCTTAATTGCTTTTTTATTATTTAACTTTTTAACTGTTCTTGCAGCTACATTACCAAGTGAATTACCAAATTCATTTATTGATTTTCCAGCTAAGCCAACAATTCCTGATCTTGAAGCCATTGATTTAGTTGCACTATGAAAGGGATTAAGATTCATTTTTGGTATTTCTCATCTTGATTCACTAGAATTATCACTACTATCAGAAGCATCAGAATTATTATCGGAATTGTTTTTAAAGTTTTTATTAACTTCGTTGATTTGCTTTAATCCTTTTTTAGCAATTTTAAATGGTTTAGCAATTAGCTTACCAACTCCTAGAGCCATGAAACCACCTCTTAAAGTTGATTGAAATGACGCTCTTCCTTCTCTAATTCCAACTCCTTCACCAATAAATCCAGCGACCATATCACTAAACCCTAATGTAGCTAGCCCTCCGGCACATAAAAATAAAACAATAAATAATTGTTTAGCAAAATCACTAGCATCTAAACCTTCTAATCCGGATTTTAATAAAATTTGAATTGCTGACATATAAATGTAATAACTAATTAATGTTGCACTTGATGCTAAAAATTTTGCTATGACCATATCTTTTCAAGTAAATGCTGCTCGGCCATTATCAATCACCATCACAATCATAACTAATGGACTAATAATAAAGAGAAAAAATAATTCAATAACTTTTTGAATTAAAGTAATTCCAATAATCGCAATAGCAAATAACATGAATCATGTTCCAAAAATTTGAACTATTAAATTATAGCTTCGAATATTGCCTGGAGGACCATAATCGCTTGGGACACCATTAGCTGTTCCATTTCAATATTTATCACCAATATGTCATAAGTAATCAGCAATATTATTATGATTTCCAAAATTATTTATTATTGTATTAGCAAAATTTTGAATAATAAAGTTAGCAATAAAAAAGAAAATTGGAATTAGAAACATAAAAATAAAGGCTTTAACACCATTTTGAATTGCAAGAACAAATTTTGTTTTTGTTTCAGTTGCTTCTTGGAATATTAATATAATCATTTGAATTGTAAAAATTAAAGCAAAAAGACAAATAGCAACGATTACAAATCAGAAAAATTGCGTTGGAATTTTATCTCAACTAAAATCTTTTGCTGAGCCAAATAAGAGATCATTAATAATTCCACCAGTTAAATATTCTAAGACTTTAGTAAATGCGGCAATTAAATTTAATGGTCCTTGAATAAAAATAAATCAAAATAAGTTTAAAAGAGCAGTAACAATTGCATCAAGAATTGGTTGAAAAATTCAATCAAAAAGTCCTTGAAAAGTTGAAATATGCATTTTTTTCTAAATTCTTTCAATAAAAAAAGTATTTAAGTTAAGATTAACCACTAATACTTAATCCTGAATGTTTAACAATTTGAATAATTACATTAGATAAGCCAATAACAACTAAAGTTCCAATAATAGCAATAACTGGTCATTTTAAAGAACTTAGATAAATCGCTCTTGTATCTGGTTCATCGGAATTACGAATAACACTTCATCAAATTCAAATTGCTTTGATAGTAGCAAATATTACTTCTAAAACTACCAAGACACCTAATGATGCATTAACTCATATATTTACTGTACTGATTACACCATTAAAATCAGGTGTATCTGCTAATATTGATATTTTTGATAAAATAAATTGTAACATTTATTTTTCCCCCTCTGCTTTAAGGTTTTCAAAGAATTCTTTAATTTCTCTTGCTTCTTCAATTTTTGTTTTAATATCTTTTAAAGTTGATTCAGGATAATCATCAGGATATTTTTCTTTAATTTTTAATAGTTCTTGCAAATTTTTAATTTTTTCTTTAAAAATATCAATTCCTTGACAAACCTGTTTAGAAGTAAACTCATCATCTTTTTTATTCAATAATAAAATTTGATATTGATATTCATTAATTTGATCTTGATTAGTGTATAAATCAATTGAAACTAAATCAATCATAATTTGAAATGCTTCATCACTAATATCTTCGTTTTCATTTTTATCTCATTCTTCTTGAATTTCTTTAATTGATTGTTGATAAGTAGCTACAGCTTTTTGTTTTTCATTAATTAATGTTTCATAATATTTAATATCTTTAGTTGGAGGTGGCGATGGTATTATTTCTGGATTATTATTATCACCATGATTATCAGCTAGGGGATTATAACAAGCAATGACAGAAAGACCAAACCCACTAATTAATATTGTTTGAGCAAATAAACTTAAAATTTTTTTCATTATTTCCTCCTTTTAATTTTTAACTTGACCGGTTAGAATAATATTATTGTTAATTGTGACTCATCGAATTACAAAATGATTATTTGAACAAATAAAATAAAGATGCCAACGAATTTTGTTAATTTGTTTGGCATCTTGATAGATTAGTTTTTTATTACATTTTATTTGTTTAATTTTTTGATAATTATCAGCGGCACAATAGTTATATATTTTATTAGCATAAGATAATTTTTGATTTTTGATCGGCAAATATTTTTTAATAATTTCGTTAATTGACATATTTTACCTCCCAATTAAGTTTTTAAAATAAATATTTATTGTCCTTTTGAGACTATAGCACTTTGATGCTAGTATTGTTTTTGGTTAGGGTTACTAGCCCCTTAAATTCATTAATGTACCAATAATTAATGAATGATTAAAATCAATATTAAATTAAGTAAATAAGTGAATTGAAAAGGCTAACAGATTTTCTTTTTGATTTTTGAAGTGCTTGGAGTAAGAAAGAGACTTTTATGTTTAAATGAAAGGTAGGTAACATAAAATTTTTTTCAAAAAGGAATTGTTAGGAGCAATCCGGAAATATTTTTATTCAGTCTTTTAAATTGATAGATGGAAATATTTGGTAGAAAATTAAATAAACGAGTTTAACAATTATTAAGCGAGCTTTAAATTCACTTTTTGTAAGTGAATTTTTTATTTACTTACACTAAAGAAAAATATTCAGATGATTATGATCAGTCAGAACTAGAAGCAATTAAGATTCAAATTAAAAATGTAGAACTGATTCTAAAGTCATTTATAAATATAAAATTAAATCTACCACCAATCAATAATTAAAGTTATTTATATTTAAATGATAAACTAAATTATAATTTAGTTATAATATAATAATAGAATAACATTCTGAAATATTTTTAATTTGAGGAGGGAAAACTAAATGGAAAATGAAAAAATATCCTCAATTAAAAAGTTTAAATCCAAAATTTTACAAGGGGATGTTATACAAATTTTAAAAAAAATAGACATAAAAAATAAGTTTGATGTTATAATTGCCGATCCGCCTTATAATATTGGTAAAGATTTCGGTAATAATATAGATTATATGGAATTACAAAAATATATAAATTGATCAAAGGAATGAATTGAGTTATGTTTAAATTTGCTTTCTGATAATGGATTACTTTATGTTTATGGTTTTTCAGAAATTTTAGCAAGAGTTGCATCTCAATTTCCAATTGAAAAGCAAAGATTTTTAATTTGACATTATACTAATAAAACTTCACCATCATCAAATTTTTGACAAAGATCACATGAAGCAATTTTATGTTTATGAAAAAATGTTAGGCCAAATTTAGAAATAGATCAAATAAGAGAGCCTTATACTGAAAATTATTTAAAATTAAATGGCAAAGAAAGAGCAGGAACGCAAGGAAGATTTGGGAAAAAAATAACTACTTACAAAGTTAATGAACAAGGTGCATTACCTAGAGATGTTATTAAAATACCTGCATTAGCTGGTGGAGCTGGTATGATTGAAAGGCATTTTATGTGTAAAACTTGTGACTCAAAATTATATCATTCAAAAGAAAAAAAATTTCATGAAAATCATAATTTATTATTTCACCCAACTCAAAAACCTATTGAGTTAACAGAAAAATTAATTTTTTCAAGAATTAATGGGAATAATGGAAGAACATTAATACCTTTTGCAGGCTCTGGTTCAGAATGTGTTGCTGCAGAAATTAATAATATTGAATATATCGGCATAGAAATTAATCCTGAATATGTTGATTATGCTAATAAATGAATTAAATTAGTTAAATCAGAAAAAAAGAAGAATTTAATATTAAAAAATAAAAATGTTTTAAAAGGTTTACAAAAAAATGTATAAGTTAACTGATATAATGATTCAAAATTTTGAAAATGATTTAAAAAAATTTCATGAACTTTTTAGAGGGGGCCGATGTGAAGCTTGACAATTGGAGGAGTTAATTGTTAAAGCCATAAAAAGTGATTATTCAAAAAGTGAAAGAGTTACTTGAAAAGGAAGAGGGCATGATACAGATAAAGATGTTCAAATAATTGATAATAATGGAAAAATTAATGATATACAAATTAAATCAGGTAAAATTATGAAAGAAAAAATAATTGTTTCTGGACATAGAACAGGTAGATTTAATGGTAATTTAAGTGAAATTACTAATTTTTTAAATAGTAATAAATATGATTCTTTTATTATACCTTATCGAATTAATTCAGATAATTATGGCAACAAATTTATATATAGAATTTTCTATGTAAATGCAGAAATTTTTAAAATTGATAAAGAGTGAAAATATGATGGTAATAAATATATTACTTATAATTCAAAAGGTTTAAAAATTTTATTAGTTCCAAAAATGAGTTGGCAAGTATGATGAGAAATTCCATTATCAATAATTAATGAAAAAACACGCGAAATTATTATATAAAGTATTTTTTGCACCATTAGTAATTAATGGTGTTTTTTATTTTAGAAAGGAGAGTGAGAGTATATGTTAGATTTTTTAAATTCAATCTTCACTCATTTAACAATTTTAGCAACAATCTTTGTTATTTTAGGAGTTGGTGTTGGTTGATGAAGTATTATTAGTTTAATTAAAATTGCTAAAGATTGTAATGATTCTGAAGCTAGAGTTAATCATATTCAAGGTTTACAATGAATGTTTGGTGCTTTTATTTCAGCCCCAATTTTAATATCGATTGTTAACATCTTAATTAAACAACTAGCAATTCCAGCAATTGGAGGTTAATATGACTATTTTAGCATTTAATCCTATTGATATTTATGGCAGTTTCTTACGGTTACTTTGAACAGTTTTTGTTCAAGGTCCATTACTAATCATTAACTCTTTTAATAATGTTTTATATTATCTCAGTGGTGGCGTGATTACTGATTTATTATTTGGTGGTAGCAAATCTTTTTCATTTGATACAGTGCCAAAAGCTTTTTTATTTTTCTAGCAATTAGTGGCATCTTTTTTGTTCTGATTTATGTTATTCAACTAATTGTGATTCAATTTAAGAAAACAAGTGAAACTAAAGGTAAAATTTTAAAATGTTTAGAATCAAGTTTACTAGCTTGATTATTTATTTTTATCATTCCGATCGCTTTTTATTTATTTAAATACGACAGTAATGGTTTTATCTAAAGCTTTAATTGGCTGTTTGCTGAAAATCAATCAATTGCTGCTTACCTGTATAATGCTGGTGATCCAAATTGAGATGGTACTGTAATTATTTAAACGAAAAACTTAGCAATGGCACAAGTAGTTTTACGTTTGATTACTGAGGACAACAACATTAGCACCAAGCGACTTAAATGATGTTAAGTTACTCTATCATTCTTATCGTGGTTTATCACCGGAAGAAACTGATTTTATTCAACAAGCAGGTAAAGGTGATGCTTTAATGATTGTTCATTCTTATGAACGATATTGTTTAAATATTAATATCCTCGATGATGAATTTAAAGTTTTCGATCATCAATAAATTTTAAATCCCTAGTTAGTCATTTTTTGGCTAGCTAGGGATTTTTTTATGTTTAAATGTGTTAATATTTTACTATATTTTAAAAATTATTGAGTTTAAACTATTTAATAATTTTATTTTAAGTAAAGAAATGGGGGAAATTATGTCTAATAAAGAAAAATGTTTTTATTGTAATGTTATAAAAAGATATCATGATTCTTTATACCATTTTTCAAAATTGAATTTTATTTTAAATTCTGATTCAGATATTGGATCTGAAATTGATTCTATATTTATGAAATTTAGAACAATAACACTTGTTCTTCAAAAAAGTATAAGTAAAAATGAAGTTATAAAAAATATATATAATCAATTAAATGCTCAAATATTAAAAAAGGATAAAATACTATACTTCATGGTTGAAGAAAGAAATAAAATTGAAAAAGAACAATCAGAAACAGATATTAACAAACAACTTTTAGTTTTTCAGCATAGTTATGAAAATCTTAATGAATTAATTTATGATGAAAATTTTAATTTAAGACAACCAATCCCTCAAAAAAGCCTATTAAAAAATATAAAAATTTTATTAGAAAAAAAGTATAAAAACTTTATATTTAAAGAAGCATATATATCTATAAAATATTTAATAAAATATGGCAGTA
>Ga0153991_1000006_pt1 | contig 47482 bp, 50 predicted proteins | sample TSNC075MetaG_FD_104681 | JGI IMG/M metagenome (GOLD analysis project Ga0153991, IMG submission 104681) | Attine ant fungus gardens microbial communities from North Carolina, USA - TSNC075 MetaG | ecosystem: Host-associated > Fungi > Mycelium > Unclassified | place: USA: North Carolina, Jones...
CTTTTTGTTTTAATTCTTCTGGTTCTTTATTTAAATATCTAGCAATTTGAGACATTAATAAAGTTTTCCCAGATGATCGTTTTCCAATAATAATATTTAAATCTGGTGAAAAAAATATTATATCATTATTTATAATACATTTTGAAATAATATTTTTTGTAGATAACTTTTTTAAGTTTTTTTCTAAGTCCACTTTTTCTGGAAAAGCTGTTAATAATTTTAATCCTTGAAAGGTATTTAATGATTTAAAAACAGTTCATGTAAAATTTGAGTTATTTATAACAGAATTAAAAGGATAATTTTTGATGTCCCGATTATCTGAAACAGTATAAAATGCTAATTCTGATCTTACAAATTTTAGTTTATTTTTAATAGAATCATCAAGAATTTCAGTAATTAATTGTCCTGTATAAATATAATTTTTTTCATTAGGTTGATTATTAAAAAAATCAAATTCATTAGAAATAATAAAGTTACATAATTGATTTTTGTTATTTAAATCTTTCTTAGACAATTCAATAAAACCATTAGATTTAGTCCCTTCTGCTGAAATTATGAAATCAAATCCTTTGTAAACTTTTAATAAGTTAGTTATATCTCTTTTACTATTCTTATCAAAAGTTTTAGCAATATTACTTATACTTTCTAAATATTCTTTTTCTGTTTTGAATTCGTTTATATTAAAATTATCATTAAAAATTAAAATCACTTGTGGATCTTTCTCTACAGGATTAGGAAAAATATCTTTATCTAAATTAATTTCAACTCCAGGTAATAATCTGAATTCATCAATTGGTATATTTTTTATTTTTAATTCTGCTTTTAATTTTAAAAACAATTGAATATTAATTATATTATGATCTGTGAAAGCAATCATTTTTACTTTTTCTTTTTCAATAATATTTTTAATAAAAAAATTTATTCAATCACTATCAGAAATATTTTTAATTTTATAATATTGATCTATTGGTGTATGAAAATGTAAATCTCATTTTGATCAATTTGAGTAATGCATTTTGAACTCCTAACCTACAAAGTAACTTACTAATTAAATTATAATACTAAGTTAAAAAAGTTAAAACCCTTCTTGTTCTTTGACACTAACTACAATGTTGATACAATGTCGTTCATAACCTGAAACAACAAACAATGCTTGGTTCTTGATTTGCTCTAGCTATATAGTTGCGTTCAGTAGCAGCAAGTCCACCATAACTATGATATAATTCAGCAACATCTTTTAAATCTTGTGGTGCTAAATTTAAAATTAATGAATATTGTGTGTTATTAATCATTGCTGTTATTTTCTTTTTAATATCTTCGGTTCTAGTAAAGTCATTTAAGTTTTGGGTTGTAATAACAATTGAACCATGATATTTACGAATGCGTTTTACCATTTGAAACGAAATTCAAAGCAGCAGGATTATCTTTATCAATTGCTAAGTGTGCTTCATCAACAACAATAACAATCTCGTTATTATCTTTGAAACGATTATTTTTTACTTCTGCTTTGACAACAGCTAACACTAAATGTAATTGTGCTGTAGTTATTTTTGGTTCATCTTGATCAAAAAAAGTTAAAACATCATAAACAACAAATTGATTAGTAAAAATTAAAGTTGTTGGACCATTTCATAATTTTTCATACTTACCATCATTTAAGAAATCTGTCGCAATAACATCAGTAAACTCAGTAACTAAAGGATTTGAATTTGGTTTATTTTCTTGAACTAAAAGTTGATGAAAATCAGACATCGTTGGAAATTGATTACTCTTTAATTGCTTAATATTAGTTTGGTTAGTAATATTTTATTTTTGGTATAGTAACTTTAAATACTTAATTAACAAATTGAATTCACGATCATTAAAATCAGGATACAAAGTTTTAAATTATTGTGTTAATAATCGTAAATGATTTGATACCGAAGCAGCATTTTGTTCGTCCATTTGCTCTTCAATACTATTACTATTTGTTTTGTTAAATTCTTGTAATTCTTTAAAATTATTATCTAAAACTTGTAACGAATTAATTTTACCTGCTGAAGCATCACCTGTATCAATTCATTGATCATGATAATAATTAGCTAAAGTTTTATATTCTCGTTCTGGGTCAATGACAATGACATTTCGTCCCATATTCAAATGAAACACAATCATTTTCTTCGTTGTAAATGACTTACCAGAACCACTAGTACCAATAATAATTTGATTATGATTCTTTCGTTTATGATCTAATTTAAAAGGGTCAAATAAAATAACATCACCAAAATTATTTTGTCCAAGATACATTCTTTTATCATTTAAACCACCGGTCATAAAAGGAAAAGCAGCAGCAATCGTAGCACATGGCATTTCACGGCCAGTTTTAATAATTAACGGATCATAATTCTTTGGTAATAAAGCATTAAATGCTTCTAATTGTTGATAAACTAAAGGATTAATTTTCATATCTAATTCTTGTAAAGATTTTTTTAATCTTGTTTGTGCTTGTTTTAAGGTTTTAAAATCAGTACCATAACTTAAAAAAACATTAACATTTTTAATCATTTCACTAGCACCATTAATATCTTCAATTAATTGTTGATAAGATTCAACTTCATAATTATTTTCACTACGATTAACATGAGACTTAGTTATAAACTGTTTTGTATAAGCATTATTAAGGACTTTATTTAAAGCAAGTTTCAATGGATAATCATAAATGCCACTAATTGCATAATGAATATTGTTAGCAGTGAAATATGTTTTATGTAACTAAAATTTTTCAAATGATAATATCACACTAAGATCGTCTTTCTTTGCTTCAAATTCTGCTTTAGTAATTGCAGTTCCATAAGGATTTCAAATTAACTGTAGTGTTTGAACAATTTCATAACTAGTTAATTTTTCACAAATAAAATTACCATTAATTAGTTTATTTTCTAAAAGATTAATATTTTCTCAGATTTCGCTTTCAGTTTTACCATAAACAAAAATATAAAAAGTCTTTTTTGTTTTAATTACTTCATCTTGAATAATTAAATCTTTTTCTAATAAAGTAATTAGTGATTCAATTTGTGTTTTTCTAACATCAAATTCGTTTTTATTAATTGCTTTTACTTGATATCTTTGTTTAAGTTTCGTTAATTGTGATTGATAATATTTAATTTTTTTATCAAATGCTAATAGTGTTTCCAATTTTAAAAAGGTCATAGGAAAATTAGCAAACTTTAAGACATCTTGTAAGTCTTTTAATCTTAATTCTTGTTCTTCTGGATTTAATAAAGTAATATCAAAACCTTTGACACTAATCGCAGCAACTAAAGTCTTCTTACCATTAATCTTTTGGGTTTCAATAAAATACTCGTTCACAACTTTATCATAAGGAACTAATAAACTAGTATCATTACTAGTATCTTTTTGATATTTTTTAATCATTGATAAATGTTTAAATCATAAAATAATTGCGTTTCAACCTTTAATTCCTGGTTGAATTGGCATAATTAAAGGAATAGCAAAAATTGATAATAAAAAGACAGCTAAAATCTTTTGTCAATTTGTTAATGGCACACCAAAAACGAACATGCCACTTAAACCAAGTGTTCTTCAAATTGTTAACTTACTTTTATTAATTAATTTTGGAATTAAGTTTTTCATTTTATACCTCTTTCTTTTAAGTAAAATAAAAAAAGTACTCTTAGATTTAAGAGTACTGAATTAAATAATATTTAATTTAATAATTGTAAAATTAAAGGTGCAATAAATTTGATAACTTCAGCACCAGCTCTTAATAAATTTTCTCACATTTTCTTTCTTTTTATTAATTCTTTTTCATTTAAAAATTTTAATAATTCTATCCCTCTTTCAGTTATTTGAGGGTCATAAAATTTAAACTCTTTTATATTCTCAGAAGTTTCATCAATTTCAAAATAATACCCTCGTACATACTTTCTTGTATCAGAATAATATGTCATTAATCGTCTACTATTAGAATCCAAACTTGCTATAGTTTCCTTATTATATAAAACTCTATTAGTAATTGCACTCGTAATAGGTGTAACAGTAGGATGCTGTGCCATAGCACTATAGACAACAGGGATACTATCATCTTGATAAGAGGATTTTAAATATTTATTATCAAATAAGTACATAATATTTCATATCTCATTTTTATTATATTTCTTACCAGAAAATGTTCCTTGTCATATTTTTATTGTTAATTGATTTAAAAAATTAGTAATAAATTGAAAATTTATTTCTTGAATTTTGTCTTTATTTTCAGACATAGTTTCTTATCCCCTTTATACTACAACCTAATATTTATAATTATTTTAACATTACAAATAATAGTTTTTCAAATACTAATTTCATATTATCGTTCAATATCAAGTTGTGTTCGTTCACTAGTTTGATATTTTTCTTTAAATTTTTTCCCCTTATCAGTAGCTTCAAAAAAATCATCTACATTTTCAATCAACTTATTATATTTGTGTAAATTAAATTCTTTTTTAATTTGCTTTTTGGCTTCTAAATTTTTATTTGAATCCATTTTAATTTCCTTTTATTTTATTTTTAAAATCATTAGTGATTCTTCAGCATTTTTATATTCAATATTTTCATATTTATTAAAATCATTATGAGTTAATAAATTTAAAAAATTAATTTCATCTGAATAGCGAATTGCTAAAAATATATTTTCATATTTATCTAATTCAAATTTATTTGTTCTAATAATTGCTTCATCTGTTTTTTGTATAGCTGGCAAAACACTTTTTGTATCTAAATTCATAAAATTAGACATATATCCATTTACTTCATCTTTATCATTCGACATAACTTTATTTACTATTTTTTCTCGATCATTTTGTTGTAAAAAACGCTCAATATCAACTTTAGTATTAATTTCATCAATTGTTCTATTTGCAATGTTATCATGCAATCTAATATCTTTAATCTCAATTCCTATAATATTTCCGTTATGATTTAATCTAAAATCAGGTCTTTCACATTTAATAATATTGGATAAATTTAAATCATTAAATTCAATGCCAAGATTTTTAAGAATTGGAGAAAAATATAAAGATTTAAACAAGATATTATATTCTCCTAAAATGTCTAATTGCTCTTTTGACAAATTGGCCTTTACTTGCTTTGTAAATGGAGTTTTCTTATTTGGATCAGTATTCATATAATATTCATAAAGCATTTTAATAAATTTTGAATCAAGTATATTGTTCATAATTTTATCCCTTCAATTAGAAAATGTATCTATTATACCTTCTAAGTTATTTCTTTTTAATTTTAACACGTCTAACACCACTAATACCCTTTTCTTACTACGATATTTTAAATAAACAACTACTGTAGTAAAAATAACAAATCCTAGAACTAAAAAAAACAATTCATGTTGCACTAGTTGAAGCAGTAATGCCACCAAGATTAGGATCAGGAGTTGGTTTTGGATTTGGGTCTGGTCCAGGTGGTTCAGGAGGAACAAGTGGAGCATCAGGATGAATCGTTAAATAATTCTAAGGTTGCGCCGCCATTAATTGCTTTTAATGATTCATCTTGGGCATAAATAATAATTGTTAATCTCGTAAGATTTACTTGTAAGAAATTGATTTAAAGTAGCATCATCAAGTAGTTTAACACCATAATCACCTGGATAATCTAAACTAATTTTATAAAATTCAAGTGTTTGATTAATATCTTTAAAAATTCATGCTTTTAATTGTTCAATTGTAAAACTACTAAAATTAAATTGGCGAATCGCAAATTTAACAGTACTTAAATCAATGACAGTTTTCGAATCATAATGGGTATTATTAATAATTTTAATTGTATTGATACCAATCGCTTTTGTTGAAGTTGCTAAAGCATTAACATTTAAGTCAATTGTTACATTGCCGGCATTATCATAATTTAATAAATTTTTTAATGTTTCATTATCAAAAGGTTTTAATTGATAATCAACATCATAAATTAAATCTGTTCAAGCTAGTTGTTCTCTTACTTGTTTAATAATTTCTTGTTTAATTAAATGAACAGTAATTAAATTGATTTTAATTGTTCAAAATGATATTTTACCTAAATCTTGATAATCAACTAGATTTGAATCAGGTGGAGCTCTTTGTTATTTAACATCTGAAACATATTCTTTTCAATAACTCATAACTTGTTCAAAAGTTAATTCTTGCATTCTTTTACTAGTTAGTTGCTTATACTTAACTAAATAATTTTTTAAATGAAGACCTTGAGTAGTAGTTCAAAAATCAACAGAAATCCCAAGGTTATTTAAAACATCTAAAAACTTTAATTTGTTTTGATAATCTTGGCCAATTAAAATAAATTTGTTAGCTGTTGTCCCTTTCTGATCAGTAATTACCTTTATCATCAGTCGCAATGGTTTTCTTATCAGTTGGATTAAGTAATTGATAATCTACTTTTGCTCAAGTAACTATTCTAACTCATGGGTCACCAAATAATTGTTGGATTCCCATACCACTAACACTGCCTTTAGCAATCAACCCCGGTTCATAATCATTATCATTTTCAATAATATTACCATCTTTATCTAAGGGATCTGGGAAAGGATTATCAGCAATCTTATATGAAAAATTCAATAATTCTATTCTTTCATGAAATTCCATAAAATTCCTTCCTTTCCTTTATAGCTTTCTAAAGCAATAAATTGATTTTAGAAAACACTTTTTTAATCCTAGTTTCCTAGCATCTGATTCGGAAAAAATATACTCAATATGTTTTTTTCTACTAATACGAAAAAAATGAATTCATTACATTCATTTGCTTTCAGTGGTAGTAAGACACCACCATGAGTAGACTATACAACTCAACAATATATTTTAAGTCTTATGGTGTCAAATTTAAAATTAAATAATAATGACCTTTTTTAAAATTAATAAAATTTCCACTTTAATTTTTGATTTGTTAAATTTATAATAGTTTGTAATTCATCATGCTTATTTCAATTATATTTTTTATTTTACTATATTCTATTCTCTATTATTTCAAAACATTTCAAAACTTTTAAAATTATATTAACAACTCTTATAGTATTTTCTATTTCAGTTATGTAAAATTAAATAAAGTGTTTAAAAGAAGGGAGGAACTTATCATTAATATTAGAACAATAATTAATTTTATTTTCTATCCTTTCTGATGAATAATTAAAGCAGTAATTGAATATCATATTGAAACACGACGATTGGAATTTGAAAAAGAAAAATTAAAAGTTCAACAAGAAGAAGCACAAAAAGATAGAAATTTACAATTAAAATTAAAAGAAAAAGATAATGCAATTAGAAAATATGAAACTGATCAAAAAACTGAAAGATTAAATATGATGCTAGATTCTAGACGGCAACTTGCTGAACTAAAATTCAAATCAAATAATCCAAATCCTATTAACAATTTAATTTTATTAAGAAAAAATAAAAAAGGTAAAAAGACAAAATAAAATGTGATAATATAAAATATAAAGAAATAAGTATGGGTGGTGGATAGTATGAAACTAAATGATTTACAAATCAAAGTTGTAAATAATTTTTTAAATCTATTAGTACTTGAAATAGCAGATAGTTATTTAAATCAACTGAAAAAGTTTAAAGCAAAAGAAGTAGATGAAATATTATTAAAATTTTTAGATAATGCCGTTTTCTTAGCAGAAGAAACAATTGATATTACTAATATTAAACTTACATCACATATAAGAAAAATTACCACAAAAGAACAAGAAAAATTTAAAAAAGCATTTGCAAAAAAAACATCCTATTCTAATATGTGTATAATGCTTAACTTTATCTATTCAGTTATTAAAGAAAAAAATAAACAAGAAGAATTATTTAATAATTTATATCAATGATACGAAACAAAAGAAAATATTTTAATTGAAAAAGATATAGATATATATAAAGAAGTTAAGCCTTGATTATTAACTAATAAGAATATGACTTATAACAATAAATTAAATAGAATATAATAAATGAACCTTTCGGTTCATTTTTAGTTACTTTTTCTCTAATTTAGCGTTCATAATCATCAAATTTTCTTTTATTAATTTGTTCTTTTTTAATTGTTCTAGGTAAATCTTTGAAATTAACCACTGTTTTAAAAAATTTATTTTTACTATCTTTTTGTAAATTTTTAACATGATTTTGTAATTTTTCAAAATGTTCTTTATTTATTTTTCGAGATAATTTTATTTCATCAAAATTATTAAAATCTTCGTTTCTTAAAACATATATTTGATTACATTTAATGTAAGCATCACAAGTATTACCATGTTTTTTTGAATATTCAAAATTTACTATGCCATTTAATCTTTGATTTTTTTGTTCTTTACTATGAAAGGCAGACATTGGCATTAACATCAAATGATCAGATTCAACTGAAAATATACACATAAATCGATTATTTAAAGAAACACCATCATGACTTTCAAAAGGTTTACCAATATGAAGCACAGTGCCTACAAGTGATTTTTTAATCTTTTTCATAGTTTAAAACCTAATATTACTTTCTAATGATGGGTCATTTAAATTATCTAAAAATGTCTCATTTTCTGAATAATATTTAATCATTTCTTGGTCTTTAATTTTTGAATTTACTATAGTATTTTTTCAAATATCATCACAAGCAAGTTTAGCTAAATCAGAATCACTATATTCTTGATTTAAATCTAATATTAAAGATTCTAATTCTAATTTTTCAAGATTTTTTAATTCAGTAATTTTAAAAAAATGATTTTCATCATCAATTATCTGAAAGTTATTTTTTGAATAATAGTGATGCATTTCTGGAATCACTGGTCCAATTGTTCATTTTTCAAAACTATTTGTTCATAATTTTTTGTCTCATGCTAGTAAAGCGTAAACATAAGTAAGATAAAGTAGATTTTGTAATCGTAAAGAAGAAATCTTTTTTTTATTTTCAAAATTACTTGTATTATAAGAAAAGTTGACTACATATTCACTAAATTTTTTGATATCAATATTTAAATTTTTCATATTATTTTTGACCCCCTTCTGCAAATAATAAATTTTGAATAAATTAATTATATAATCTTAAAATTAAATTATAAATAAAAATTAAAAGAAATATATTTAATTAAATATATTTCTTTTAAATAATTTTAGCGCTCATAGTCATCAAATTCATTATTATCTTCATCTAGTTCTTGTGCTACTTGCTGTGATTTTTTCAATGCTTTTTCATATTTTCTTATTTTTTGCATATTTTTTTGCATTATTAATAATTTTTCTTTAGTAAGAATACTATCAGAGCATTGTTCTTTTTCATTAAAAACAAATAAATCTTCAAAAACAATTCTTTTCTTCAAAAATTTTATATGATTTTTTTGTAAATTTTTAACATGATTTTGTAATTTTTCAAAATGTTTTTCATTCATTCTACGATATGCTTGTAATTCATCAAAATTATTAAATTCTTCTTTATTTAAATAATACAATTAATCACATTTAATATAACCATCACGAGTATTACCATAAATTTTTAAATATTCAAAATTTGCTGATATTCTCAACTTTTGCTTTTTTGCTTCTTCACTATGGAAAGAAGACATTGGCATTAATATTAAATCATTATTTTCAATTGAAAATACACACATAAATCGATTATTTAATTTTTTACCATCATAACTTTTAAAAGATAAAGCAATATGAATTATACTAGCATTAGCAATATAATTATCTTTTTTTGCCATATTTAAGAAAACTTAACATTATTTTCTAATGCTTGGTTATACATTATTTTATCAAGAAAAGTATCATCATTTTTTGAATAATATTTTGCAATATCTTCAGCTTTCATGATTGAACTTATATCTGTATTTTTTCAAATATTATCACAAACTAATTTTGCTAATTCAGTATCAGTATATTTTTCAATTAAATCTATTATTAATAATTCTAAATTTAATCTTTCAAGATTTGTTATTTCAGAAAATTTGACAAATTTTTTTATTCTATCATATAACTGAACTCCATTTTTTGAGTAATCATGATAAATTTCTGGTATTATTGGTCCAATTGTTCATTTCTCAAAATTATTAATTCATAATTTTTTATTTCATGCTGCTAAAGCTCAAGCATAAGCACAATAAAGTAGATTTTGTAATTTTAAAGGTGAAACTTTTTGTTCTTCAGTATTATTAATATCAAAAGTACTAACATCATAAATAAGATTAACTATATATTCACTAAATTTTTTTATATCAATATTTAAATTTTCCATATCATCTTCAACCCCTTTCTAGAAAATGATAAGTTTGTTTTAAACTAATTATATTGCTTAAAATCAAGTTTTAAAATAAAAGATTTAATTATTTTCTAACTTTTACTTTTAATTTTATTTATTGCCTTTATACTAATTATTAAGATAAATAAAAGGAGTTTAAGAATGAGTAATTTCAATCAAAATATCAAACAATTTATTGATCCTAATATTAATAATCAAGGAACATATTTAGTAATAAAAGATAAAGAAGCAATTTTAATTGATGCTTCTCATGCTGTTCAAGAAGCAATTAATTATGCTAAAGAAAATAAAATTACTATTACTAATTTAATAATTACCCATGGTCATTTTGACCACATTTTAGGTATTGATCAACTATTAATTGCTTTCCCAAATGTGACAATTTATATTAATCAATGAGATGAAGATTGTTTATTTAGTGCGAAACGCAATTTTTCATCAAAACGTGATTTAAATATTACAGTTAAAAAACCAATTAAAAATTTAATTATTTTAAAAGGTGATATTACAATTAATTTAATCGGATTAACAATTGATATTGTTCATATTCCAGGTCATACTCCAGGCAGTCAATATATTTTAATTAAAGAATATAATGCTGTTTTTATTGGTGATACAATTTTTTACGATAAAATTGGCTTTCATGATATTGATTATTGTGATAATAAATACTTTAAAAAATCATTAGTTGAATTAACTCAATTAGATAAAAAATTAAACGTTTATCCAGGGCATCATCAAATCTATAATTTAAAAACCATGCTATCTAATAATCAAGTTCTTAAAGAATTTTTACAAACTAATGAAAAAGAAGGATAATATTATCCTTCTTTTTCATTAATACCATTTATTAAAATATTTATCCTTTATAATTTGAGTTATTTGGATTTTTTTGATTAGCTCTATTATTATTTGTACTATTGTATTGACTGTTATTATGACTTTGATTTGTATTGTTATTATTTTTTTGGTTGGCTTTGTTATTATTGTATCCCATAATTATTACCCCTTTCACTTTTCCTAAATTAATTATAGTACTCTTAATATTAATTAATAGTCATTTTTTAAAAATAATTAATTTTTAACAACTGATTTTAAATTCTTTTTTCTAACAACGAACATCAAAATAAGACTAGCTAAGAAAACACCAACAATTGCCAAAACAAAAGCAATAATAAAGCGAACTAAAAAATAATTGGTTCCCAATCAATAACTAGATAAATACAAACCAAGAATAAAAAAAGTAAACGGAGTTACATAAGTAAATTGATCTAATTGGTGTAACTTTAATTTATAAGTTATTAAAGTAGCAATAACTACAAAGAAAATTAAAGCAAAAGATAAAACAAACATTAATCATAAAGGTAAATGAAAACTAAAAGTAAAATCTCTTGATGTTAAAAAGTATAATACTAATCCTGGAATCAAAACTTGAATAACCAAATAAGCAAAACTAATAATAAATCTTGTTCTTTTTAAAGGCGAATGTTCCATTGTTTGCTTATTCAAATTTAATTCGTCATTATTACTCATATTAATTCCTTTTTATTTTTGATTATAACATCATTTTAAAATAAAAAATAATCTAGATAACTAATATAGCTTTTTCTGGAAGTAAGTTTTTAAAATTTGGTTCATCTTCATCCAAACAACTATTATTTATTTGTTCTTTAAAAAATTCTTTATAATATGGGTTCAATAAGTTATATAAATTTTTTATATTATCAATCAAATTATCTCCTTTTTTATCATCAAGAAAGCATTCTTCAAAATCATCATAAACACATAAAATCCGATGATGACTAACAACATTTCTTAATTCTCTAATAGCATTCAAATTTTTTCTCAAATGTTTTATATTTTTCCCATATAACTCCTTTTTTACTTCAAGAGATAATTCTTTAGACAAATCCAAAAGTTCTTTAAAAAGTAAATTTTCAAGTTCTTTAGATAAACTACTTCCTTCACTAATATTCTTTTTAATCTCTTCTAATTTTTTTCCACTCTTAATTTGATTTAAATTATTAGAATATCTATTACTAATAAATGCTCTTATTCCTTCTTCAAAAGCAGATAAAAATCTATATAAAATATTTCGTATTCTTTTATCATATCTATAAAGATCTGCTACTTTTTTATACTCAACTTTACCATTCTCATCAAAACCAATATAATTTACTAAAACAGTATGATAAGAAATACCTTTTAAATCTAAATATTTAATACAATCTTCTTTTTCTTCATTAGAAGAAAAAATCATTCTATTTAAAAAATTATTTTTAGACACAGATAAATTTAATTTCTTTGGTTTTTTTATATTACCAATATTAGTTGACTCAGTCGTATCTATTATACACATTGTTAATAGCCTCTAAATAAAGTGAAAAACTTATCTTATCTGGATCATTATTATAATTTTTTAAATATAAATATTCATTTTTAACTTCTGTTCATAAACCATTTTCTAATAAATTTGAAAGTTTATATCCATAATTTTTACCATATCGTCTTTTATTTCAAATATATTCATCTTCTTTTTTGTTATATATTAATATTCACTGAAAACTTTCATCTTCATCTTCATAATCATTTACAATAGCAAAATCACAACTATGAACAATTTCAGATTTATCAACAAATTTAATCGTCATTGCTTGTGTATTATTTTTAACACTCTTATAACGCGTATTAGTTAAAATTTTATTTAACTCTTTTATAAAGTTAAGTTTAATTTCTCTTGCATCATAATCTGAATCATTTTGAATTGAAAAATTATAATCAAAATCAAACCCTGTATTTCCATCTTCTACTCTAGTAACTAAATGTCTTTTAGCGCTTCCAACTAAAATAGGTTTAAAAGTTATAGAATATTTTTCTCTCATAACTTTTTGTAATTGTCTAATAATTCCATCAATTGTTTTTCTAGCAGATTTTAATTCTGCTTTAGACACAAATTCATAAGTTCTTCCAGCATAATCAGCCATTATATTCCCCTTTTTAATTTTAATAATTTGATTATAACACTCACTAAAAAATAAAAAAAGATGTTTAAAAACATCAATTAATAAAAATATAGAATGGAGCGGGTAATGGGGATCGAACCCATATCGCTAGTTTGGAAGACTAGAATAATAGCCATTATACGACACCCGCAAGCCATAAATAGTTATATCAATTATTAATAATAAAGTCAATATCCGATTGAAAAACCCTTCAATTTTCATTATTTTTTTATTCAGTTTCATCTTCTTTTGGTTTCTTATTATTTGAACCCTTATGTTTTTTTAAATCCATAAAAATAAAGAAACCAAACCCACCAACATGAATAACCAATAAAACGACTAAATAAATAATTGCACTAGTTGACATAATTTACTTTGCCTCCACTTTTTGTTTTTTGCCAAAGAAACGAGCAATTTCTTTATGAAATACTCAACCTAAAGCTAGAAGTAATGGAATAACAATTCCGACAATTAAACCAATTAAACCATTAGTAAAGGCATTTGCTTCAATTCCTTTAACAACATCATATACTCCAGCACCAATATTAGCTAAAACAATCAGTGGTGCAACTAATAAAATTAATAAACTATAAAATTTATTCCATTTAATTCACGAGTGCTGATCATTAAATTTTTTCAAACTTGGGAAAAATTTTCAACCTAATGGACCAATACCAATTAATAAAATTAAACCAAAAATTAATAATCACATTTGAGCAATTCAAGTTCCGACGGCACTAATTAAAGCAGGAGAATTATTAAAAGTAAATAAAATTGAAAGAATCATAGCAAAGAGTGATGAAAATAATAAAGCTTTAAAACGTGACATTTTAACTTCATATTCCAAACCGTTAACCATTGATTCAACCTGACCAATTAACGACGAGATTCCCGCAAAGGCTAAGGTTAAAAAGAAAATAACAGCAACGACATTACCAAAAATTGGTACCGATTGATTAATAATGGCAAATAATTGTGGAAAAACTTGAAAAATTAAAGCAGGACCACCACTACCAAAGACATCATCAAATGCTTTACCTTGAACATTAGCAATATTCCCAATGGCACTGAAAACAATCATTGCAGTTAAAAAACCAACTAAACTTGTTCCAATCCCAACAACAAACGCATGATTAGTATTATCTTGATGCTTTGGGGCATGAGCTGAATAAATATAAATTGTTCCTGTTCCTGTTGATAACATAAAGAAAGCTTGACCAAAAGCATCTTTTCATAAAGTTGGGTTTAACAATTCTTTCGGTTTAAATTCCAGCATAACACTTAGTCCTTTACCAGCACCTTTTAAAGTTGAGGTATAAATTACTAAGAAAAGAATCATAATAAATAGTGATGGAATAAATACTTGATTAACTTTATTAATTCCTTTATCAACACCACCAATTAAAATCACAATTAAAATTGCTCAAACAACTAATACTGCTACTAAAACTTTTCAATTTAAGTTACCTAAAGCACTAAAACTAGTTGGATTATCATTACTAATATTTAAAATATTATGATAGAAAAAATCTTGATGATTTAAACTTGAAGTAAAAGCAATGACAATATTAATTAAAGTTCAACCAATCAAAACACTATAATAACTACTTAAAACTAAAACAGTAGTTGATTGTAATCAACCAAATAATGCTCCCTTTTTTCCAGCATTTTCAGTAAAAAACTCAATATGATTTTTTCTTGATTTATTACCTATTGTCATTTCTAAAAATAATACTGGAATGGCACAAATAACCATACAAATAATAAATGGAATAAAAAATGCTCCACGATGTAAATACATTTGAGTTGGAAATCCTCAAATGCCACCAAGTCCAACTGTGGCGCCAATTACTGATAAAAGAAAACCAAATTTACTAATTGTTTTTCGTTTTTTAACTGCCATAAATTATTTCCTAGACTTTCTAATTTATTTATTTGTTAATAATACTATATTTTAATTATTTTTGTCTAATAAAAAATCTTAATAAAATATAAAACACATTATAAAACAAATAATGTGTTTTTGAAATTTAATATTTTAATGGTACCCAGAGTGGGACTTGAACCCACACGATTTCTCGGCAGGTTTTGAATCTGCTGCGTCTACCATTTCGCCATCTGGGTATGAAATAAAAAAGAAAGAGTTAGTTAAAATCTTTCTTAATTTTGTAATTTAAATAATTTATGGTGCCCAGAGCGAGACTCGAACTCGCACAGCCTTTAAAAGCCACCGGATCTTAAGCCCGGCGTGTCTACCATTTCACCATCTGGGCAGTAATAACAAATTAAATAAATGGTGCCCCCGGCAAGGTTCGAACTTGCGACACCCCGATTAAAAGCCGGGTGCTCTACCACTGAGCTACGAGGGCGATTTACTGGCTGGGATGGATGGATTCGAACCATCGCATGCAGGTATCAAAAACCTGTGCCTTAACCGAGCTTGGCGACATCCCAAGATAAAATGGTGGAAGGGGAGGGATTCGAACCCCCGAACTCATTGAGATCTAATCTACAGGCAGACGCGTTTAACCACTTCGCTACCCTTCCATGGTGCTGGCGACAGGAATCGAACCTGCAACCCCTTGATTACAAATCAAGTGCTCTGCCTATTGAGCCACGCCAGCAATTAAAATTTAAATGGTGGAGCATAGCGGAATCGAACCACTGTGACTTGGTTGTAAGCCAAACATTTTACCATTAAATTAATGCTCCAAAAGTGTTTTTATCTATTTATAGTTTAAAAACCTTATTTATTATAATAGATATTTTTAATATTTACAATTATTTTTTAATAAGATTTTTAAAAATTGAAACAACTTTAAATCCTAGTTTTAAATAAAATTGATAATGTTATAATTAATATTATGATGAAAAAAATAAATTTGAAAAATAAATGACAAAAATTTCCAATAAGTGATAAAACTATTATTATTTTATTTTTAGTAGCTCTAGTTTCTTTAATCGCAGGAGTAATAATGCTATTAAGTGTCAATCTTAATCAAGGAATTTTTAATGGTTTTAACTTAGTACATAACCTTGGTGTAATTGACAGTTTCCAATATTATGAAGCACATAATCTTGTTAATTTAGTATTTTTAAAAATTGGGATCGTTCTGACAATTTTTATCATGCCAATTTTTGGTGGCATAAGTATTTTATGATTTATTATTAATCGCTTATTCTTTTAAAAAGAAAAATAATTCTTAAATTATACAAACTGTTTTTTAATTTGTTTAATATTAAATAAAAATAGTAACTAATTTTTTACATTAGTCACTATTTTTTTAATACTACTTAAATTTTGTAATTATTAATTTACTAAACATAATCAACAATAAATCTAACAATATTAACTTGAGAACTTGTTCAACAACTATGAAAAGCCCCTGCTGTTCGAGCATAAATATAAGAACTTACTGATAATAATGTTGTTGCTTCTTTTTCATCATATTTAGCAGTAACAGTTAAAGTTATTGTTGCTGTATGATGACCTGTACCTTTTCAGTTATCGTTTGTTTCTGTTACTTCTCAAACTTTTTCTAGTTTACTAGACTTTGCTTCATTAATATTAGCAGTAATAGTAGATAAAGTTTTAGGATTTGTATAAGTATGTAAATCAAAAGTACCAGTAATAACTAATAACTTAGAATTAGCAAAAAAATCATTTCAAGATTTTGATGATGCTTTATTAGCATAAACAGTATTATCTACTGTATTTGTTCCTGTTGCTTTAGTTTCAACACGATGATTAATATTAACATCTGCTCAGTCATAAATTGCTTCAGAACTATGAATAGGATTATCAATATTTGTATTTACTAACTTTGTTGATACATTTGTTTGATGATTAATACCTAATACTCCGACAGCTGCTGAACTAGATAGAACACCTGCAAGGCCTAATGTTGCTCATATTTTTTTCATAATTGCCTCCCCTTTGCAATTGCTTTTTTACTAATTAAATTATATCTCTATTTTTGAATTTATTAAAATAAAAAATAAGTTCTTTTTAAGAACTCATTTAAAACTTTACATAGAGCATATTCTTAATAATTAGATTATACAGAATAAAAATGGTGACTGATAATAAATGATTAACACAGTCACCTTTTATTAAAAACTAATTCATTAAATTAATCAGCAATAAATTGAATATTATTAATTTGAGAACTGGTGAAAGAATCATGACCAACACCATCTGTTCTAGCATAAATATAAGAACTAACTGTTAAAGAAGTCACACCTTCTTTTTCATCATACTTAGCAGTAACAGTTAAAGTTATTAATGTCACAGTATGATGGTCAGAATTTTCTCATTGATCATTTTTTTCTGTAACTTCTCAAACTTTTTCAAATTCTCCAGATTTTGCCTCATTAAGCTGAGCATTAATAGCTGACAAAGATTCAGGATTTGTATAAGTATGTAAATCAAAAGTACCAGTAATAACTAATAACTTAGAATTAGCAAAAAAATCATTTCAAGAATCTTTTGTTGTCTTATTAGCATAATTAGTTCATTGTACAATATCTATTCCTTCTGATTTAGTTTCAACACGATGATTAATATTAACATCTGCTCAGTCATAAATTGCTTCAGAACTATGAATAGGATTATTTGTATTTACTAACTTTGTTGATACATTTGTGTGATGATTAATATCTAATACTCCGACAGCTGCTGAACTAGATAAAACACCTGCAAGTCCTAATGTCGCTCATATTTTTTTCATATTTGCATCCCCTTTGCAATTATTTTTTTTATTAACTAAATTATACATCTATTTTTAAAAATTTAAAATTAATCTCCCTTTAAATTGATATTTATTATTATATTTAAAAAAATCTTAAATCGTAAAAATATTTACATAAAAAATGAGTTCTTAAAAAGAACTCATTTAAAATATTATCCTGTCTAATCTCTTCAGAAATATAACTTTATATTATTTGGTTCACCACAACTGCAAACCCCTTGATATAATCCTTCAGAAGCTACTTCAATATTTGCTGCAAAATAATCAGAATAACCTTTTGCTAATGACGCTTCAACCATTGGTCCTTTGCTTGCTGTTAATAACAATGTTTTTCCTTGATTTAATAAATTGTCAATTTCAGCTTTTGATGTATCTTGATTAATTACAACAACATCATTTAAATTTTTAGCCATAATAATTTCCTCCTTATTTTATCAATTATAATCTTTTATTTATTTTTTCCTAATAATTCAAACATATTTTTCTTATAAACTTCAACACCTGGTTGGTTGAAAGGATTTACTTGTAATAAACTAGCACTCATTGCACAAGCACGCATAAAGAAGTAAGCAGCAAAACCAAACATTTCACTATCTATTTTTTCTCATTCAAGAATAATATTAGGAACATTACCAAATTGATAACCACTATGAGCAGCAATTGTTGCTTGACATGCCTTATAGTTAATTTCATTTAATGAATATTTTGTTAGATAATTTAATTGATCTTCATCGTTTTCAAATTTAGGAATATTAACATCTAAAGTTGGTTCTTTAAGTGTAATAACAGTTTCAAAGAAAATTTTTGAGCCTTCTTGAATAAATTGTCCCAAAGAATGTAAATCAGTTGTAAAAAGCACACTAGCAGGAAATAACCCCTTATTTTCTTTACCTTCTGATTCACCAAATAATTGTTTTCATCATTCAGCAAACATTTGTAATTGTGTTTCATAAGTTGCTAAAATTTCAACACTTTTATTTCTTTCTTGATATAAATAATAACGACTAACAGCATATTTATAAGCTGGATTAGCTAGAATTTTATCATTTTTACATTCTTGATAGGCCTTTTGAGCACCAATCATTACTCTTTCAACATCAAGTCCAGCTACTAACATTGGAAAAATACCAACTGGTGTTAAAACTGAATATCTACCACCAATGTCATTTGGTACAACAAATGTTTGATAACCTTTATCTTTTGCTAATTGATGTAAAATTCCTGTTTCTTTATCAGTAGTAACAATGATTCGATTTCTAACAACATCTTTTGCTTTCTTTTGGATATTAACCATCAAATCATAAAATAAGCGAAAAGCAATTGCTGGTTCAGTCGTTGTTCCAGATTTTGAAATAACATTAATTGCAAACTCTTTATCTGTCAAATACTCTAATAATTGTGATACATAAGTTGAACTTAAGGTATTACCACAATAAATAACTTTAACTGGTGCTTTTTGATTATATAAACCTTGTACCATTTCAATTGCGGCTCGTGATCCTAAATATGAACCACCAATCCCAATTACTAATAAAATATCAACTTCTTCTTGTAATTTTAAAGCTAGGGTATTCATTTTTTGTCATGATGCTTGATAATCTAAATCGCGTTCATAACGCAATGGCATATCAATTCAACCACAAAATTCATCTTCATTTGCAATATTTGCTTCTAATTTTTGATGAATTGTTGTTACTTGATCTTGATATTTTAATAAGTCTTCAATTTTAATTTGAGCATTTTTTAAATCAACATTTATCATTATTTATTATTTGTCTCCTTTAACATAATTAATAAGAAACAGCAACTTATAAAGTTGCTGTTTACCCATTTAAAGAATTTAACTTTTACAAGTTTATACTTTTAATTAATAATTAAGTTTACGCTCTTTTTGATTCTAAGTTAAATTCTTTAGTACTTAAACTCAACTTTTTGTTTGCTTCATTAATTTCAATAACCCTAGCAGTAAATGGCTGACCAATAGTGAAATAATCAGAAACATTACGAACAAACTTTGGAGTAATTCTACTAATATGAACTAATCCAGTATATCCATTTCCGCAGTCAACAAAAACACCGTATTCTTTAAATCCTGTTGGTGTTACTTGGATATCTTGATTAACTGCAAAAACTAATTGTTTTGAAGTATCATCACTTACTTGATTATCTGTTGCATTATTAAAATCAACAGATTTATCGTTACTAATCATAATAATTACTTTCCTCTTTCTTTAATAAAAAATTTATTTTTATTAATTTAATATTTTTAATTACAAAAGTAATTATACCATCTTATTAATTTTAACAAGTCCTAATTTTAAGAATTATTTATTAATTTTCAAAAAATTTAATTTTTTATTGCCTTAATTTAAGTATTAGTAATTAAAACATTAAAAGCAATATCTCAATTATTAACAAATTTAATCTTTTCAGTAACTTTTTGAACCTTATATGCTAAAACCAATTTTAAACCTTTAAAATTACTTTTACTTAAAAATCGATCATAATAACCTTTACCGTGTCCAATTCGATAGTAATCTTCATTAAAAGCAACTAAAGGTAAAATTAGTACATCAATATTAGTAATATTAACTTTTTGACTATTAACTTTTGGTTGATAAATTTTTCACTGATTATCAACTACTAAATCAGAAAGACTATCAATATAAAAAAAATCAAGATTATTACCATTCATTCTCGGCAAAGCAACTTTTTTCTTTGCTGCTAATAATGTGGTAATAATTTTAATTGTATTAACTTCATAAGACAATGAATAATATAAAGCAAAAACTTGATTATTAGCAAAATACTTACTATTAATAAACTGTTGATAAATTTCTTCATCTCATTGTCTTTTATCATTCGCACTAATATTTTTTAAAATTTGTAAATATTTGTTTCGCAATTGTTGTTTAATATTTCTATTCATTATTTTTTACCTTATTTTTCATTAAGAAAATTTCAGTAATTGCTTCACTAATAATTAGAGCACACTTAATTCGGTTTGGTTGTTTTAAGACATTTTTAAAAGCAACTAAGTCTTTTAGTAATTTTTCTTGATAACTCTTAGCTTGTAACATTGCTTGGTAATTACTATTAATAACTTTTATTTGATTAACTTTTTGACTAATAATCAAAGCATTAAAAATATCAATTGATGATGTTGATATTGCACAACCAATTCCTTCAAAACGAGCATTAACAATTGTATCTTGATCAAAAGTTAATTCAATATAAAAATCATCAACACAAGCATTACGATTATGGTGAAAAACTAAACTATCTTTTGTTTTTAATAATCCTTTACTAATAGGATTACTATAATGACTAACAATTAATTTACGATAATGCTCATTTTCATTATTTAAAGAAGTCATTTAAAAAATCACCACCATCTTTAAAACCTTGTTGTAACGCTAAAACTAGTTTATCAACATCTTTTTCAGTATTATAAATAAAAAAACTAACTCTTAAACTTGAAGCAGATTTAATTACATCTGATAATAATCGGGCACAAAAATTACCACTTCGCAAACAAATATTTTTATGTCCTAAATAATTAGCAACATCTTCAGCAAAAACATTATTAACATTAAATAATAAAGTTGCAGCACCTTGTCTTTCATTATAAATTGTAACTTTATCAGCTAAATTCTTTTTAAATTGACTAAGTGCATATTGTTTTAATTGTTTTTGATGTTGAGCAATAGTTGTTACACCAACTTTTAATAAATATTCAATTGCTAACTTAAGCCCAAAAACACCTGCTAAATTTGGTGTTCCAGCTTCAAAAACATCAGGTGGTTCTAATAACGTAAAATGTCCATCTTTATCAATACGACCACTCATGCCACCGCCTAAAATTAATGGTTTTAATAATGGCAATCATTCTGCTTTTGTTCATCAGACAGCAATTCCAGTTGGACCAAAAATTTTATGACCGGAAAAAGCAAAAAAATCAATTGCTCAATCTTTAACATTTGTTTCAATATGACTAACTGCTTGTGCACCATCAATTACAACTAAAATTTTTTCAAATGGTCACTCGACTTCACTTAAATTTTTTAATTGATAATTATTAATTACTTTAGTTATTGCTTTAACATCATTAACAGTAGCAAAAGAATTATTAACATTGGCAAAAGCAACAATTCGTGTTTTATTAGTTAGTGCTTTTTTTAAATTTTCAATTGTAATTAAACCATCATCTGTTACTTCAATAAACTTTAAAATAATCTTTTTTTCTTGAGCTAAACGATAAAATGGTAGTAATAAAGAACTATGTTCAGAAACTGTTAATAAAATTTCATCTCCTGGTTTTAAATAAAAACTTAAACTATAAGCAATTTGATTTAAAGCAAATGTTGTTGAAGCACAAAAAACAACTTCATTCGGTTGGCACTTAATTAATTGAGCAACAGTTTCACGAGTATCTTGATAAATCTTATTTGTTTCATATCCTAAAGGAAAATCACTACTATGACTATTAGTGCTATAGTTTTGATAATAATTAGTCACCGCATCAATAACTACTTTTGGCTTCAAAGTTGTTGCAGCACTATCAAAAAAAACTAAATCAGGATGATTTTTAAACCAAGGAAAATCATTTTTTATTTTAAAATCATTCAAATTTTTAGTTGCCATTTTTACTCCATTTATTTATATAATAAAATTATAAAACATTATTAAGCTAATTATGATAAAAAACTAATAAATAGGACAGTTTTTAAAAGAAAAAAATATTGTTAAAATATTTATTAAATCAGAAAATTTGAGTTAATTAATTAAAGTTTTATGATAATATAATTTTAATAAATCTATTTAAGTAAATATTTAATTTGAATGGAAGTGAACAAATGCGTAATATGTTGGCTTTACTAGCAGCTTTTACATTATCAACATCGGCAGGAGCTTCTGTTGTTGCTTGTGGAAGTTCAACAAGTCATACAACACCAACGATCTTTAAATGAATCGATGCAATTAATGGTAAAAACGGTAAAACAGCAAGTGATTTTTTTGAAGATTTATTAAAAAATCCTGATACTGGCGTTGGTCAAACTTTATATAAAGATATTGTTGATTATATTAGTCTTTCAATTTTAAAAACTAATGCAATTTTTGAAAGTGATTATCAATTTGCTCGATTATCAGTTGAAAACCAAATTACTAATACCCAAGATTCATTAAAAGCAAAATATGGTCATGGTTGAGAAAAACAATGAAATAAATTTTTAAAAGATCCAGCACAAGGTGGCGATGGTGACACAGGTAGTTATCAACGTTATTTTGACATTCTATTAAAATCAAAAGCCAACACAATTGTTACTCAATATTATGTTAATGACAATTATCATAATTACCAATATTATAATAGTACTGAAATTAGTATTTGATTGAATGATATGTACAATAAAATGTCTCCAAGTGGAACAATAGCAGATTACCTTCAAAATGGAATTTACAAAGACCGAGTTTGAATTGTTGCAAGAAGTGTTTCAAGTGCCACAGCAATTGCTGATGCTGAGAAAGATTTAGAAACTGCAATTCACAATGCTTCAAGTGCAAGTAATATTCAATTAGTAAATCGAGTAGCTAAAACAAAAGATGATCAAGAATTACAATCTGGTGATGACTATTTAATTGATCCTTCAGATACTATTAAAGGATTATTAAGTAATCAACAAGCAAAAATTGCTCAAGTATGAATGAAAAATCAAGGACCAATTTGAACTCGTCAAATTGTTGTTCCTTTTAATGATAATATTAAAAGTAGAGCCCTAAAAACAGCAATTACTGCTGATAGTTTTAGTGAACATGCACCAGAATTAAATAATATTATTAATGATATTAAAACTAATGGTTTTGAAACAGCTTTAAAAAATCAATCTCCAGGAAGTATTAAAAATGTTACTACTTCATCAGAAACTGGTGATTTGGGATTAGTAACTTTAAATAGTGAACCTAGCAATATTAAATCTTCATTTTTATATTATTTATATCGTTATGTAACAAGTACTGAAGGAGTTGGACAAAATATTAGTACGACTACCCCTTACCAATTATCTGAAGCAAATACTACTTCTGGTTTAACAAGTTTAATTACAAGTATTAATCGAACAAGAGTTACTAATACTACGACACAAACAAGTCAATATAATGATTTAGTATGAATGAGCGACAATGATTCAGTAGCAAGATATAGTGGTACCGATGAAAATAAAGTATCAATTTTTATTGATGCTGATGGCATTCATTTTGTTCAAACCCCAGGTATTGCCTATACTTCAACAGTAAGCACTGAACCAATTCAAGAAACTATTACTAAATATACTCAATTAGTTTCTAATGAAAACCAAGAAGTAACTTGAGATGATGTTAAAAATTTAAGTGATCGTTCTGGTGGATTAACTAATACACCTTATCTTGATTTTTTACAAACTCAATATTTATTATGAAATGCTAATAATCTAACAACTTACTTTGATTTAAATGAAAGTTTAAAAAACTTTACTAGTGGTTCAAGTGATATTTCTAGTAATTCTTGATGAGATTACATTTTATACTTTAATAAAAATATTGATAATATTCATTGAAACTTACCTGAATTATTAAATACAGGTGCAATTGCAGCATCAGATGATAAAATTTATCATTTTGTTGACTTAATGAAACAATGATTTACAACAACTTTTAATATTAGATGAAATCGTTTACAAGGGACAAATATTGAAACTTTAGTTAAAAATATTAATGACTTAAATAATACTTGAGATAGTGATAAAGAAACTAAAGACAATGGTCCACCTGCTCGTTTAAATGCTGAAGATATTAGAACTTATTTAGATCAAGTTGCTGGTCAAACTATTTGATGATATGACCCAAATAATATCCAAAATTAAAAATGGAAGAATGGAAGAATGGAAGAATGAAAAAAACTAAAAAACTATTACCATTAATCGGTTCTTTAACTTTACTAGCAGCTCCAGTTGTTTTAGTTAGTGCTTGTAGTTCTGAAGTTAATCGTTACAATGCTGCTCTGCCAAAAGACATCCAAGACCGATTACTTTTTGATTTTATTGGTGTTAATTATAATGTTGATGCTAAATCACATTTTAATAATATTTATAAACAAGGTATGGAATTTTTGAAAAAAGAAGTTGAAGGAATTATGGCAGAACAAGAATTCTTGAATTTCTTTCAAGATAAATTAGGTTACTCAGAAGCTGTAGCTAAAACAACTTTTGAAGAAATTAAAGATAATCTTGGACTTAATATCTTAGCAACAGAATATTTTAATACAATTAATAATGGTCAAAATTTTGATAATAAAGATACAACAAAATTAATCTTTCAAACTGATAATTGACATCAATTTGGAACAACACGATTTAATTATGGTAATGTTCCATATTACTCTGAACACAATCCTAATAATATCTTTTCAAATTCAAATTTATATACAGATTTAGACGATGCAACTAAAGATGCAGAAATTAAAGCAGTTGCAAAACACGCTGATGAAAACTTCAATCTTGAACTTTCTAGTTTAACAGCAAATAATCTTAAATGAAATAGTCCAACAACTCCTGCTGCACCTGTACCAGTATTAGGTTCTGATAATGATATTCAAAACTATCAAAAAAGATTAGAACGTTTCAAGTGATGATTACGTTTTCGATACCAACAATATTATTATTCAGTTATTTTGCCTGAATTAAATCAAACATTATTCACTATGGCTAATATTTTAGATTCAATTTTAAAAGTTGATGCTGCAAAAAAAACAATCGCAATTGATAATGGTGTCTTTGCAACGCAATTACAATCATGAGCACCGAATGCTAAATGAACATCAAATTATCGTTTAGTATGAGATTATACAACTAATGAAAAAACAGCAATTAATATTAATGCTAATTGAGATGCAACGACAAATCCAACTAAATTACCTGAATTAATGTCAGATAATCAAACTTTAAACACAAATTTCTTAAATGAACTAGCAGGAACTGATAAAACATTAAAAAATTCTGCGGATGCAATTTTTGGAATTAATGGTTTTGTTAATGATACTAGTTCAAAACTTTACAACACACAAGTCAAAGATGCTACTGTTAGTGGCTGAGCTAGAAACCTTGATGGTAGTCATTATTGAGGACAAAATAATAATGGAACTTTTGCTTATACTGCTCCAATTTATTGAATTGATGTTGTTCAAAATCTTGACTTTAATTTTTATCAAAATCAAAGTCAAGCTAGTCAATGACTTGTTAGTGATCCTAATCAACTAATAACAAAGTGAAATAACAATCCTGATAATAGTACAATATCAAGTACAAACTTTTCACAATATATTCGTGCTGATTATCTTAATGGTGACTCAACACCAACTCAAGACCAATATATTACTACTCAAGAGATGAAATGAAATATTTTCTGACAAATGATTTATTGACTTTCTGCTCAAGTAGACAGTAATCCAAACAAAACTCAAGCAGCTGATAATTTTACAACAGCAGCGAAAGTACTTTTCCCAAAATTTATTAAAAAAACTAATATTTACAACATTGACTTTTGAAATGCTGTAAGTTCATACTACTAATTAATAAAAAATAAGAAAGATGGAATTAATATTTCATCTTTCTTTTATTATAAAATAATATTTTACTTTACTTTTTTTATATAAGTTATAATTAAAGTATGAATGAGGTGAATTGTGTTAGAAAAACCTGATTGTCTTTTCTGTCAAATTATTAAAGAGCAAAAAAATCTTATCTATCAAGATAAATTAACAGCAGCATTTCTCGATATATTTCCAGTTGAAAAAGCTCATATCTTAGTTGTTCCTAAAAAACATTCTGATACTTGACTGGAAACTGATAAAGCAGATCTTATTGCAACTAATGTTACTGCTCAAAAGTTAGCCAAAAAATTATTAAACATTTTCCCTAACAAAATTCAAGGTTTCAACATTGTTATTAATAATGGAAAAATAGCTAATCAAATGGTATTCCATTTTCATATTCATGTTATTCCCAAATTTAACGCTAATCAAGGATTTGAAATTATTCATAAACATAATGAAAATGAAATGAAACAACTTGAAATGACAAGAAAAATATTAAAAGAAAATCTAAATGAAAGAGAGAATGAGTATGAGAAAAAGTATTAAGAATCAATTAACAGTTGGTAAAATTTTAATTGTTCTTGGTGGAATTTGACTTATTGTTTATAGTATTCTTGCTGTTGCAAAAGTTTATACGCCAAATAAATATGGTTGAATTCTTGATTGACAAGTAATGCTAACAATTGGGATTCTTTATCTTATCTTGCCATATTCAGTTAAACCAGATATTTGAACAAGAATTTGATCAATTGCTGTTTGTGTGATATCAGTTCTTGCCATTGTCTATTGTTTTACTCGTAGTGGCCTTGATTATAGTTTAGTTTGAACTTACCTTAACCCTTTACCACATTTTATTATTATAATTGGAACAGTATTCTGATTTATTCAAGGTAAATAAAATTAAAAAGATGTAATAAAAATCAGTCAAAATCAAATGCATCGCAAAAAGTAAGTAAAGAAAAAGTCTTTGCTAAAATATTTTTGGAGATGCATTTTTTATGCAAAAAATATATTATTAAAGACTCAAAACTAATTCAAAAAATTATTAATAAACATATTATTGAAACTTATAAATCAAAACTATTTTTATTAAAAATATGATAGATTTTAATGGCATTATTTAGATAATTAAATTGAATTTCATTATTAGAATTTTCTTGTTTTAGAAGTTCTCATGTTTGTAATTCATTATTATCTTTGGCATTGTAATGATATTTTTTCATAATAATTGAAATATTATCTTGGCTAATATAAATACTTGGTAAATATGACATTTCTTTAATTAAATTTTGTAGTTCTTGTTTTTGTGTTTCAGAAAGATTTGCTGGTCAGTCATATTGATTATTAATAGGAATTAAGACGATTGAATCGCTTTGATTTTGCAGTTTAGCAGCAAAAATCAAGTAGTTTTCTGAATTTACTGTTCCAAGATTTTTTGCAACTAAATCATAACATCCCAATTTTTTATATTCAGCAGGATTAATAATTTGTTTTCAATTTAATGGCTTAGAAAGATCTACTGAATTAAGAACAATTCGTAATGTTAATCATTTACCAATTCCTAATAATGGACCAAAATATAAAATAGTAAAAAAAAGGTTTCTAATACTATTTTTTTTCATTTTAGTAATGATTCCCCATGAAAAATCTGAATCATTAATTTTTCCATTAACAACTAAGCGATTTTTACTTTTTTCAATTCATGATACTTTAACAAAATTATTCTTGATGAATTTTGATTTTTTTAAATAAACTTCTTTGCAAATTGGTGTTGTATTAAATAATTGATTAACATTAGTAATTTTAAGATTATTGATTTTTTCTAATTGGTTTTTATTTTTTTCAAGATAATAGTCACGCAAATCTTTTGGTAAGTATTTAATTCCAATACTGTCAATTGAATAAAAAATAATAAGTGTTAAAATACCAAAACATCCGATAAAAATTCCAATTATATATAAATGTTTTGCCAAAAAAGGAACATGATAAAACCAAGTTGCTCATCCTCCACCCAAAGCAACTAGCAATATACTTCATAATCAATTGCAAAAAATTAATAAAATTAATCTAATTTTTGGATTTACTTGTTTAATTTCAAGTTGATTTGATAAATTATTATTCATTATTAATCTCCTTACTTTTTAAAATATCATCATAGTTATTTCATGTTAAATTTAAATCATTAAAGTATATTGAATTATTTTTTAATGGATTATCAACATATAATAATAAATTTTTGATGAAATATTCTTTATCATTGTTGTTATAGTTATCAAGAAATTGTTGTTCTTGATTTTGAACATTAAGATATTTGTTATTAAATTTATTTCTTTCGTTAGTAAATGCGGTAATAAAATCATCACTAGTAACTGAATTTTCTGTCAGATATCCATATTTTTTTTGAACTTCTTTTTGTCAATTTTCATTTTGATTTATGGTAAAAAGATTTGTTTCAGTAAAGGTTTGAGTATTCATAGTATCAAATTCTTTGAAAAATTGATTTTGATTTGCTAGTTCATTTAATTTACTATTAAATATTATTTTTTGATTCATATAATCATTTTCTTTAGCATTTAAGTTGTTAATAGTTATCGAAATATCATTCATTTGCTGATCAAGTTCAGTAATATATGAGTTAATAGTATTTGATACTTTACTATCAGGATTAGCAACTTCTGTTTTTATATCGGTAAACATATTTTTTTCAATTGTAAAATCTGCTATTAAAAGCCCCATTCCAACAAATGACATTATTGCTGCTAATAATTCTGATGAAAATAATGCTATGCGTTAAGTAATATTAAGAAAATCTTTTATTACAGATTGTAATAATGGTTTTAATATACTATTTAATAATCTTAAATCTTTAATATTTATTTGAATATTTTTAGTTTGAATATCTAAATCTTTATTGGCATTTGCTTCAGTTTTTGTATAAGCAAAACCAGCAGCAATTGTGATTGGAACAAATGCTCATGCGATTATTGGCAGGAAGAGATCCATAGTTAACTGAACGTCAGATGCTCCCATAGTTAATCCATAAGCTACATAAAGTTTTGATTCTCATGAATTAATTTTAGATAACATCTTACTTATTAAGATAGTTTGATTTTGAGCATTAATTTTGGTCGTTAGTAATTGGTTTTTATTTCCTAATAATGTTGCAATTTGTTGGTTAATATTAGTAATTTCATTGTTAGTCTGATTAATTAATGAGTCATATAAAACTATTTTTTTATTTAGGAAAGTTTGGAGAATATAACTCATACTCATTTTACTAATTCATGCTTCTTGAGCACTTGTTAGATAATTTTTAATTAAACTATAATCACTAATAGTCGCACCAATACTTCATTTATATAAATCAGTATTAGAACTTTTTAATTGCATATTATTTAAACTATCATTTTGTAAGTTATTTTGTTTAACATAAATATAATCATAGTATTCGTAAAATTGCATTAAGATTGGTTTAACAAAATCAATTTTACTTTGCACTTGATAGGTATTCTCATTGTTTCAAATTATTCTTTGAGAAATTGAGTTGATAATTTTATTATCTAAATCTAATAGTTCTGACGCTTTAATAATTTCATTGGTTTTTGTGACACCAGTAATTTTTTTAGTTAATTCTAAATATTGATTTACTAATTCTGGTGCTATTTCTGCTTTTAATAATGTATTTTTAACTTTATTAAAATCATACTTTTGATAAGGATTGATATTTCAATAATGAGCTTTATCAGAAGTTAATATCGTTGCAGTTAAAGTTCCAACAATTGTTCCTGACAAAAGTAATGTTCCACCAATGATTAATCAATAATGTCCTCATTTTTTCATTCTAATTTTCCCCCGACCTATTACATAAATTTTAGCACTAATTACTTTAATCTTAAAATTTAATTAAATAGTTTCATTAAAAATATGATAGATTTTAATGGCATTATTTAGATAATTAAACTGAATCTCATTATTAGAATTTTCTTGTTTTAAAAGTTCTCATGTTTGTAATTCATTATTATCTTTGGCATTGTAATGATATTTTTTCATCATAATTGAAATATTATCTTGATTAATATAAATACTTGGTAAGTATGACATTTCTTTAATTAAATCTTGTAATTCTTGTTTTTGTGTTTCAGAAAGATTTGCTGGTCATTCGTATTTATTGTTATTAGGAATTAAAGTAATTCTCTCAACTTGTTTTTTAAGTTTAGCAGCAAAAATCAAGTAGTTTTTAGAATTTTTGTCACCAATATTTTTTGTAACTAAATCAAAAGATCCTAGTTTTGTATATTTAGTATAGTTATTTTTTTGACTTCTTTCAGAAAAATCTACTGAATTAAAAAGAAAAAGAAGTAATAATCCATAAATAATTCCAAAAATTGGACCAAAATATAAAATAGCAAGTAAAAAACCTTTAAAATTATTTTTTTTCATTTTGGTAATGATTCCTCAAGAAAAATCTAAATGATTGATTTTTCCGTTTACAACTAAGCGATTTTTATTTTCTTCAATTCAAGATAGTTGAATACATTTTTTATTACTTTTTGATTTTTTTAAATAAATTTCTTGACAAATTGGTGTGACATTAAATAATTGTGTAACATTAGTAACTTCAAGATTATTGATTTTTTTTAGTTGATAACTATTTTTTTGAAGATAATGTTTATATAAATCTTTTGGTAAATATTTAATACCGACTCTTAAACCTACAAATAAATTAAAAAATGTTAAAATAGTTCAACAACCTAATAAAATTCAAGTTAAATATCTATGTTCTTGGAAAAAAGGCAGTGTAGCAGCTAAAGAGGCTCATTGTCCTACAAAAATAATTGTCAATGGAATTCATAGTCAATTACAAAAAATTAATAAAAATAATCGCAGTTTAGGATTTATTTGAATTATTTTAATTTCTTTTTTTACATCATTCATTATTAATATTCCTTACTTTTAAAATATCATCATAATTATTTTTCACTCAATTTTAATTATAAAACTATGAACTTAAAGTAACAATTAAATTCTACAAGAACCCAAAAATAAAAAGTAGTAAGTTTTTTTTAAATACTTACTACTTTGAGTGAACTCTAATAATTAACTTTTTTATTTTGATTAAACAAATTATTTTTGATTTTTCTTTGCTGGTTTATAAAAATTTCTACCTTCCAAAACTAAAATACGATTTGTTGTTTCACCAGGATTAACTTCTTTTAAATTTTCATCAATAATAGCAATTTTTGCATCCAAATCATCAATATGATGAACAATTTCAGCTTCTAATGTTTTTGGTAATGTTGGTGAACCAAATTCATATTTACCATGACTTGCTAAAATCATATGTTGCAATAAGATAATACTAGGGTCTTGATCATTAATTTTCAAATCATGACAAGCAACTTTAACTTGTTCGCTGCCAATAACAATATGACCTGCCATTGAACCTTGAAAAGTAAAATTAGTTACTAACTGTGAACTTAACTCTCAAATCTTACCAAAATCATGCATAATAATTCCGGCATAAAGCAAATCGGAATTAATATTACGATCAGCATAAATCTTAACAATTTCTTTAGCAACTTTTAACATTGTTGTTGTATGTCATAATAAGCCACCACGAACACTATGATGAATTCTAACTGCTGCTGGACGAGTAATAAAGTCTTTTTGATATTTTTTCAATAAATATAAAACAACTTTTTTTAAAATTGCATCATCAAAACTTTCAACTGTTTCAATAATATTTTTTCATTCTTTTTCAATTTTAATTGGAGCACTCAAAATTAAATCTTGATAATATAATTCAGCTTCTTTATCTGATAAAACTTGATAATTATTAATTTTTAATTGTAAATCATTATTATAAAGCAAACTATTAACATCAACTTTAATTGCTTGACCCATCTTTAATGCTTGTAAATCTGCTTCTTTTGCATCTCATAATCGAGCATTAATTGTTCCTGAATTATCTTGTAATAGTAAATTAAGATAAGCATTACTATTACTTGCCACACCTTGTCAAACTCGTTTAACTAGGGTAATTAATTCATATTTATTATTAGCATCAATATCTTTAATTTTAGTCATCTTTTAGTTGCTCCTTTGTTACTGGTATTTTTAAGTATTTTTTTGCTAATTCTTGATACATATTATTCATTTTTGCTTTTGCTGTTTTAAGATCTTTATCAATGCAAACAAAATAAAATTTAATTTTTGGTTCAGTGCCACTTGGTCGTACTGCAAATCAAGAACCATCAATAAAATAAAGCTTTAATAAATTTTGCCCTGGCATATCATAAAGACCATGTAAATAATCTTCTTGCTTTGCTAAAGCAATATTTGCCAAACTAGAAATTTCAGAATTTCTTAAAGTATCCATCATATTAATAATTTGCTTTTGTCCCGTTTGTCCCTTTAAAACAATATTAACCGTATAACAATAATAATAGCCAAATTTTTGATAAATACAAGTTAAAACATCAACGAGTGTTTTTTGCTGTTTTAAGTAATATCACACAGCTTCTGCTAAAACCATTGCTGCTTGAATACCATCTTTATCTCTAGTAATATCTTTAATTACATAACCATAAGCTTCTTCAAAACCAAAAACAAAATTAATTCCTTTAGTTCTTTCTTTTAAAATTTCAGCACCAATTCATTTAAAACCAGTTAAGGTTTTAATTACTTGACAACCATAACTTTTAGCAACTTGATCTGATAAAGTCCCAGTAACAAAAGTATTATACATAACAGGATTAATTGGCATTATTTTTCTCATTTGATAATGACTTAAAAGATATTCTAACAAAATTGGAGCAGTTTCATTACCATTTAATAAAATATAATCACCTTGATGTTTAACTGCAATCCCAATTCGATCAGCATCAGGATCATTTAAAATTACTAAATCAGCATGATATTTTTTTGCATATTTAATTGCTAAATTAAAAGTAGCCTTAACTTCTGGATTCGGTGAAACAACACCTTTAAAATCAGGATCATAATCTGCTTGCTCTTGAACAATAATCACTTGATATCCTGCTGCTTCTAAAATTGGAACAACTCATTCTCTTGCTGTACCATGTAAATTAGAGAAAATAATTTTAAGATTGCGCTTTTCATTAGGATAAAATTGCAAACTTTTAATATCATTACGATATTGTTCTTCAACATTAGTTGGGACTTCTTTAATTAAACTTTGATCATAGCGAAAATTAAAATCAAATTGATCTTGTAAATCTCGAATATTTTTAGCAATAACAGTTGTCACATCAGGTAATAATTGACAACCATTTTCATCATAAATTTTATAACCATTATATTCTGGTGGATTATGACTAGCAGTAATGACAATTCCAGCAAGAGCATTAATTTTTCTAATACTATAAGATAAAACCGGTGTTGGACGCAACTTATTATCTTTAAATAAATAAGCATTAATATTATGATGAGCTAAAACTTTCGCAGTTAATAAGGCAAATTCAGTTGAAAAATGACGATTATCATGGGCAATCACAACACCACGAGTTGCTAACTGTTGCCGAGAAAATACCGCATTCAAATATTTAACAACAGCAGTTGTTGTTTTAATAATTGTTACTTCATTAATTTTGTTTGAACCTGGACCAACTGTACTTCGTAAGCCAGCTGTGCCAAATTCTAATTCATTACTAAAAGCTTCAATAATTTCTTGTTGATTCATTTTTGCTAATTGCTCTTGGAGATGTTTAGGTAAAACTTGTCGTTTTCAAATTTGATAATTTTCAGGTAAACTCATATTATTCCTTTCTGAAACTAACTTTCTTTTAATTATATAATACAATATTACCTAATAAGAAACTATCTATCTATCTTATGTATTTATTGTTTTTGAGCAACATCATGAACAGCCTCAATAAAAAGTAAATATGATTCAATGCTAGCTTCATTATTTTCTTTTTTATTTTTATATTTGTCTCTTAATTCATTTCAATCCTGAGAACCTTTAATTGTTTTTAGTTCTTCTCGATGATTTTCATAGTCACGAATTTCTTCTCAAGTATATTGATTATTCTCTTTATAATGTTTTAAGATATTTGGTTTTGAAGTTTCTTTATTTGTTTCAATAATAGCAACATCATAATCATTTTTATTGACTTTATTTTTAATAGTTATTGCAGCAGTTGAATCTTCAACTTTTCAGTCTGGTTTTGGAAATTGTTCACGAAATAAATCAAGAAAATATTCTTTTATTTCCTTGGGTGTTTTAGCCTTTTTATTTTTATCAATTCAAAGTTGATAATCATAATCATAATGAGCAATTTCATCATTTTCATTTCTTAAAATCATATTACGTTTACTACTACCAACTAATTTAAATTGAATCGAAAAACCATCAGTTTTTGCTGTTTCTCTGATTTTATCGGCTCTCTCAATAAAATAGTTTTTATCTTGTTTAGCTTCTGCTTTAGTCATATATTTCAAATTCATTTATAAATCCTCCATAAAAATTTTTTCTAATTTAAGATTATTTTTACACTTGTTAATATCGTTAAGAAATCCAGTTTGATAATCTTTTGGCAAATATTTTTTTAAAAGTAAAACATTTTCTTTTAATCAATCTATTCTTGATTCAATTTTATTTTCTTTAATATATTGAAGTAATAAAAAGTTATGATGCATTACTTTATTGCGAAAAACTCTTATTTTATTAAAATCAGAAATATTTTCTGATTCAATATCATTCTTCTGAATAATTTCAATTAATTTATTTAAATCATAATTTTCTTTAGTATTAATTTCAATAAATGAACTATGATCAATTTCATCAGATTTAGAAAAATCTTTATCATTGGAATAATTTGTTTGTTCATAAACCAAAGTTTTTAATCAATCTTCAAAAGTTCCTAAATAGATATATAATTTATCTTTTAATCTTTTATCATATCTAATTAAATCTCTGACATAAGAATATTTAATTTTAGTATCTTTGTCTTTAGATAAATATTTACATAAAAATAAATATAATTGTCTTCCTCTAATATAAGAATATTTATCATAATCTGATTTATAATTATTATCAAAATCAATTAATTCCTCAATCATTTTCAATGTCTCCTTTACCCATTATAAACATTAATAATAACAAAAAAATATTAAAATAATATATAAAAAATGGAATTTTAATCAAAATTCCATTTTCTTTTTCAAATCTATTTAGGTAAATACTTTTTTAACTCACTAACTTTATCTAATTTTTCTCATGGTAAATCCAAATCATCACGACCAAAATGACCAAAAACTGCCAATGGTTGATATTCTTGATTTAATAAATCTAAATTAGTAATCATTCCTTTAATACTTAAATCAAAATTATCATAAATAATTGCAATTAATTGCGATTCTGTTAAACCTTGAGCAATTGTATTATAAGTATTAACAAAAATTGAAACTGGTTTTGGCAAACCAATTGCATAAGCAATTTGAATTTGACAAACTTCTGCTAAATTAGCAGCAACAATATTTTTAGCAATATAACGAGCAAAGTAAGCACCACTGCGATCAACTTTCGTTGGATCTTTACCAGAAAAAGCACCACCACCATGTGGTGCTTTGCCACCATAAGTATCAACAATAATTTTTCTACCTGTTAAACCTGTATCGCTAGCTGGTCCACCAATAACAAATTTCCCCGCTGGATTAATTAAAATTTCAAAATTTGAATTTAATTGGTATTTTTTAACAACATAAAAAATAATTTCTTCTTTAATAAATTTTTCAAATTGTGCTTTATTATAATTTGGTGTATGCTGAATACTCATTAAAATTGTATTAATTTTTAAATCTTTGGGATTTTCTTGATCAATTGTTACTTGTGCTTTCATATCAGGTCGAGCATCTTTAAATAAACCTTTTTTTCGTAATTCATTAGCTCTAATTAATAATTGATGTGCTAAAGTAATTGCCAACGGCATATAAGTTTTTGTCTCTTGACAAGCAAAACCAAACATCATTCCTTGATCACCAGCACCAATTTCGTGATCTTTTTTTTCAACAGCATGAAAAATATCTGGTGATTGTTCATGAATCAAAACTTTAATTTCACAATTATTAATATTGAACCCAATTTCATCATTAACATATCCTAAATCAGTTAAAATTTTCGTTGCTTTTTGTTTAGCTACTTCTTTGACATTAATCATTGCTAATTTATCACTATGAACTTCGCCACCAATTAAAAGAAAATTTTTTGTAATAAAAGCTTCACAAGCAACTTTAGCATTTTTATCAATTGATAAAATTGCATCTAAAATGCCATCAGAAATTTGATCACAAATTTTATCTGGATGGCCTGATGAAACTGATTCACTAGTAAATAAATGGTGATTTGAATAAGTTTTACTTGTCATGTTGACGACCTCTTTCTTAGATTTGACATTTTATAAAATTAAAGCAAATTAGTTACTCAAGGCTGAATTATCTGAGTAAAAAGATCTTTTATTTCTGGTTCATTAATTAAAGCATGTTTACCAGAACTAACAAAATGATATTTTTGCTTTGCTTTTCATTTGCGATTTAAAACTTTTAACTGACGCTGATCACTAAAGATATCATCGCTACTTTGTAAAATTAAAGTTGGTTGTTGTAAATTACGAATAACTCTTGGCGTTTTTTTATTAAGGTGTTTAAATTGTCATAAAAAATTAAAACTTCAAACTTGTTTTAAAGTATACCTTTGACTCATATTAGTAATATAAGCATCATTACTTGAAATATCTTTTGGATCAATATAAAGTGGTAATGTAATATTGCGATTAAAGAAAAAAGCAAAAAACAATTTAAAAAATACTAATAAAGAAAAAGGATAAAGACTATTTTTTGTAATTAAATTACCAATAATTAAACCATCAACTTGGGAATTATTTTTACAAGCATAACTAGCAATTGTTGCTCCAATTGCTTCGCCAAATAAAATAATCTTATGATTAGGATACTTTAATTTAATGGCACTAACAACATCTTTTGTATCATTAATATTAGTATTTAATGAACGAAATTTTTCATTACTAACATTCTTACCAACACCACGACGATCAAAAGCAATTAATGACCATTGTTCTTGCTGACAAAGATTACTTAACAATTTAAAATCATCTTTTTGTCCTTGCAAACTATGAACACCAACAATAATAACATTACTTCTTTGGTTAATTTCTTGATAAATTTTCAATTGATATTGATCTCTTGTTAAAACAAATTCATCTCGTAGTTCTGATGCTTGAATAACATTAACTTTATCTTTGGGAATTTTTTTAATCCTAATTATTCTTAAAAGTAACAATAAGCAAACTAATAAGACAAGAAAAATAATGCCATATAAACCATTGTTAGCAATAAAAAAATTAAAGAAGTTTTTCATTTTAATCACCTAATGTTTTAATACAAAATTAATTGTTGATTTTCTGGAGTAATAAAAATTCGTTCCAATTTTAAAGCAACATTAGTTTTATCATCTGTTGTTAATAAAACGGCACAAAACTGCCCTTCTCCTGTTGCTGGTTGAAATTTAGCAGGTAACAAAGTTCTTTCACGATAAATAACTTCTTCTGGATTAGCTCCAATAATTGAATTATAAACACCCGACATACCAATATCACTAATATAAGCAGTTTTTTTTGGTAATAAGCGATTATCTGCTGTTTGAACATGAGTATGAGTACCAACAAGAGCAGTAATTTTACCATCAAAATATCATGCTAAAGATAATTTTTCAGCAGTTGCTTCAGCATGAAAATCAATAATATGAATATCACTACGTTCTTTTTTACTACTTGCTTCTAGTTTTAATAAATTTTCTAAAGCAAAATACGGATTATCAGATTTATCCATAAAAGTGCGACCAATTAAATTAGTAACACGAACCTTTTTTTTATTCTTTGCTGTGACTAAAATTGTCCCATTACCTGGATGATATGGACTATAGTTTAATGGTCTTAAAAGATCTTTATGATTTTTAATATAATTAATTGCATTTGTTGTTGGAGCAAAAATATGATTACCTGAAGTAATAACATCAATTCCTAATTGCTTTAATTCTTGATAGTGTGGTAAAGAAATTGACTTACCATGAGTAACATTTTCACCATTAGCAATAATAAAGTCAAGGTTTTCATTTTGTTCTTGTAAATAATTCTTAATTTGAGGAATTCATTCTTGAACCATTCTGCGACCATCTTGACTATAAATATCACCGATTATTAAAAATTTCATTATTTTGCTCCCATCTTTTAAGGTTTCAGTTATATTTTATCAATTTCTTGTAATTTTAATATAAATTGATATTCTTGATGCTGATCATAAATTTTTTTTCTTGCTTGATATTTTTTAAATAACTGCAATTTTTGTTCATAATCATCTAATATTTCCATAGTTTTAATTAAACTATCATAAACAGCATTTCGTGAAACATGAAAGACATCAGCAATTTCTTGTAATGAAAGATTTTGAAAAAAATATTGCCGAAAATATTCCTGTTGTTTTATTGTTAATAAAGATTGATAAAGAGTAAATAGACTATAATATCTTTCAATTTTTGCTAAATCTAATCTACTCATTTGCTTCTCCAGCAAATAAATCACGAGTTAAATTATATAAATATTGTTCTAAATCAAACTCTGCTAAATCAGTTACTTTTTCTCCTAAACCAACTAATTTGACCGGAATATCTAAATATTCTTTAATTGCTAAAATAATTCCACCTTTTGATGTTCCATCCATTTTTGTTAAAGCAATTGCCGAAATAGGAACAATTTTAGCAAATTCTTGAGCTTGAATCACACCATTTTGTCCCGTAGTTGCATCTAAAACTAAAATTACTTCATCGGCTTCGTGCCCTAGTTTTTGTTTAATAACTTTATTAATTTTATTCAATTCTTGCATTAAATTAACTTTATTTTCTAATCTTCCTGCTGTGTCAATTAAAACAACATCATAATTATTTTTTAATGCTTGATCAAGACCTTGAAACACAACACTTGCTGGATCTTGTTTTGGACTTATTGGTTCTTGAATTGCAACGCCAATTTTTTCTGATCAAAGTTTTAATTGTTCTACTGCTCCAGCCCGAAAAGTATCAGCAGCAACTAACAAAGATTTTTTGCCTTCTATTTTTAACTTTGCTGCTAACTTAGCAATTGTTGTTGTTTTACCATTGCCATTAACACCAACAACTAAAAAACATGTTACAGTTTTTTGATTAAAATTAAGTTTCGTTGAAAGTACTTCACCATCAGTGTAAATCATAAACATTTTATCTAAAATAATGTCATTAATATCTTCTGCTTTAGTAATTTTCAACATTCTAGTTTCATCAGCAATTTCTTTAACAATTTTAGCTGAAACTTTTGGTCCAACATCAGAAGCAATTAAAATTTCTTCTAATTCATCAAAGTATTCTTGATTAATTGTTCGATGTCTACTTGCTAATAATTTTAATTTTGTTGTAAACGATGAACGAGACTTCTTTAATCCTTGTTGATAATTATTATCTTGTGTTTTTTTTTCGTTACTATGAAGTAATTTTGCTTTTAATTTTGCAAAAAATGCCATTTTTTTCACCTTATATTTTTAATATTACTAGAATTAATTATACAATAAAGTAAAGGAATTTAAAAATGCGATCAAAAGTTATTATTGATTAATTTAAAAAAAATAGTAAGGTAATTCTTACTATTTTTTGTTCTTAGTTAGTTTGTAATAATGAAATTAAATTCATTTTGCTTAATTGGACAATATTAATAATATATGTTGAGAAATAAATCAAAGCAATAATTGCAAAACTAATCGGAATTATTCACCAAATAAAGGCAAATGGTAAAGCTAAACCAGTAATATTAATAACAATCTTAATAAAAGCAAAAACAATTAAATAACCTAACCCATATCCCGCTAGATAACTAAGGAAAACTCAAGGTGTAAATACTCCTAAAGTAAAGGAATTAATTTCAGTATTAGTATAGCCTTCTGCTTTCATTTGATTCATAAATCGGCGAAATTGCTCTAAAAATGTATCAGTAATCATAATAACAATTAAAATTGAACAAATAATTGTCACAATAATAAATAAAAGACTAGCAAGAGTAGCAATATCAGTCATTTTATTTAACATCTCTTGTTTTTTTGCTATTAAATCATTATCAGCAACAATTGGTTCTTCAGCATTACCTAAAGGTGAACCATACATTGAATAATCATCAGCCTGTCGTTTAAATGCCATTCGACCAACAAGATCATAAATATTATCAGAAGCACTTAACTTACCACTAAAATATTGATAAACATCCTTGCTATCATCTTTGCTATCAATACGATAAACTGGATCTTTTGTCTCACTGCGATCATTATAATAACTATAACCACTAAGTAAATTAGCTCATTTTTGATCAATATAAGCTCTTGGAGTATCATAAGAGTTTTGCATACCAATAATATGATATTTAGTAATTGGAGTGGAACTACCAACAATACTGCTTCATCATTCAGGAAATTTATTAGTAACTTCATTTTTTAAACTATCGCTTTGTAATGAATCACTAGCAACTAAAATCCCTTTTTCCAACATAGCACCATATCATTCAGGAATTCTTGCTGTTAATAAATTAACTGGATTAAGTTCTTTTCCTTTATAAACATCAGCAATATCAAATGAAAATGGTTTAATTCATGTTGCACCAGTGCCATGACGCGCAATATTTTCAATATCAAAAGAGAAATTAGCATTCTTATAAACATGGTCTGCTAACATACCATTTTTAGATTGAGCATCAATATCATCAGGTAATTTTAATCAAATCTGATTAACATCATTTCAATTCTCAGGTGTTTCTTTTGTTATTTCCTTACCTTGAGAATCATAAAAACCATCATAATTATAACCAAAAGCATCATTATAACCAGTATCACCAATTGGTTTTTGTCCACGATAATTTCAACGATTAGCATTATTATTTCAAAGTGTTTTTGAATCATTAGTTTGTGTTAAAGGATCTGAACCATAATATCAACTTGTTTTTGGCACTGGTCTTAAAACACCTTGATTATTACGATAATATAAAGTCTTAATATTTGGTGCCGCATTAATTGTTTCACCAACTGATAAATGATATTTAGCAGCAAAAGATTTATTAATTACCATTGGAACAATGCTCTTTGAACTATCATATTTTAACTGTTTTACCAAATCTGAATTAATAACTAACATTTTAGTTTCAGGATTAATTCCTGAAACATCAAGAAAACCAGCTTTAACTAAATTACTATCAGCAGAACCCAATTGTAATTGGGTTAATAACTCATCTTCAGCACCACCAATTTTATCATTATGGAGTGGATTATAAACAATGTTATTATGACCAATACTAAAGTAATCATAAGCATCTGTACTCTGATTATCTAGAATTTGTCTAATAAAGCCTGGTAAAGTTTCTTTTAAAATTTCTGGAATCGCATCAATACCTGGTGGTACTCCTGGATTAGTAACATTTAAAATTCCCGGTAAAAGTGTACTAGCAAAATTAATAACACTAGAAGAAAAGTTTTTATCACGACTTTGATCAATACTTGCTAAATCTTTCATCATCGAATTACTAAAACTTCTGCCACCTAATCAACTATAATTTCAAGCAACAAGATTTAAATCTAATGGTCCGTTAGTTAAAGTTGATAAATACTTACCAACACGATCAATCATATTTTGATCTTTATTATTTGAATCATAAAACTTAATAATATTAGCAAAATTATTACTATTTTCATCGCCTTGATAATCCAATGGATTGTAATATGCTAATTTATTACCCTCTGAATCATTAATAATAATATCATTTGGCCATGGCATAGTTGCAGCAACCGGATAATAATTTTCATTATTTAAATTATCCAAATTACTTCAAGCAGAAAGGCCATACTTACTTAATGGCATATTAGGAATTGGATCTTGGTACTGATAATAATTTTGGTATTTTTGAGTTTTAAAATAATTATTTTTCATACCACTAATTGTTGCTGGAATTGATATTGTTGCAGTAATTGCTAAAGTAGCAATAGATATTACTAATGAAGTAATCGCAATTTTCTTTCAATTAGTTTTTGTTAAAGATAAAAGAAAACGACCTTTAAAACCTAAATTTGATTGTGAATTACTATGAACTTTTGTATTACTAATTGAAATATCAAGATTATTTTGAATTAATTGCAAAGCTTGTTGCTTTAACAAACGATATCCACTAAGTAAAGTAGCAACTAAAACAAAACCAGCAATTAAAGCAATAGCAACAACTAAAGGAACAGCATTAAAACTAAAAACATTATAAGGTAAACTAAACATTGTATTGAAAAGTTCCGTAAAGTAAATTTGAAATATTAATCCAATTAACCAACCAATTGGTACTGCTAGTAAACTAACCAAAATTGGATAAGCAATATAAGAACTAAGAATTTTTCCTGTTGAATAACCTGTTGATTTTAAAATTCCGACTGAAACTTGATCTTTTTGAATTGCTTTTTTAATAATTAAATAAGTAATAAAAATAATAATTACTACTAAAAAAACAACACCAACAATAACACCAGCTTTAAAACCAGCCAAAGTAGCATTAAGCACTTTATTTCCTCTATTATAATTAGAAAACTGATTATTATCTTTAGTAACAACTAAATTATTCTCAATCTGATATTTAATCTGATATTTACTTGGAATATTATCATTATTTTTACTATACTTTTCAATTAAATATTTGTCATAATCAGCCTGATTACGATCATCGACTTTATTATTGTTAAAAATTGTTCTTTGATAATAATCATTAAAATAAGAAATATTAAAATCGTCAACTTGAACATTTTCTCAAGGAAGAAAATACATCAAACTATTATTAGTTACCGTATTAGTGCCAAATCAATTTTCCGTATGATAAGCATCAGGTAAAACATAAGCAATAAATTCTGTTCTTGTATTAGGAACAGGATCAAGTAGATTAAGCGTTGGATAAATATTGCGAGCATCGCTACCAATGCCACTAACCATAAAAGTTTTGTTATTAATAACAATTGAGTTACCAGGCTTAATATTTTTTTGTCTTGCATATTGTGGCGAAATCACAACTTCATTTTTATTTGAAGGAGCAAGACCTTGAAAAATCTTTAAATTGACATTATTATGATTTTTTTTTGTTCCCAAATCAACAAGCTTAACATTAACTGGTTGTCCAGTTTTTGCATCTGCTCCAGCAGGACCAACTAATTGATTAACAATATTAATACTACGATTTTGTAAAGCAGCAGCAGCAGCAGCAAAATGATAAGAATAAGTGTTTAATTCATTATATTTCTTGTCGTTATCTTCTTCATCATTACCTTCAGTAACATTATCAGTCTTAATGTTTCCATCAACAACATTATTAAAAGAATAAACTGAATGATAATTTTGTGAAAAATTACTAATTATTTCCTTATTATTTAAATTTTCTGATGTAGACTCAAAATCACGATAAATTGTCATTCATTGACCATTCATGCCATAATTTTCAGTACTATCATCATTAGTAGTAACATATTTAGGATTAACTAAAAGATCATCTTTTAAAAAGATTTTTTTTGCCAAAACTTCCTTACCTTCATCGGAAGCAACATTAACATCATCTGGAATGTTAAAATCTTTATCAGAATCAGAAGCTTGATAGTTAACTTTTTTTGTTACTAATCAATTTGTAAAATCATCAGACGACAATGTTAATTTAGAACTACTACTATTAACTTCTATTCATTGAGCAAAGTAAGTTTGCAAAGAATCTAAAATTTGTTTCGCAGAATAATTAACAAATAAATTATTATACAAGTCTTGAGCTGCTGAAAGATAATAATTTGCTAAAGTTGCATTATTTGTTGTTTGCGCTTTTGTCATTAATTGACCATAAAGACTAGGCTTAACATGGCAATCTTCAATGTTAAAAGTTAATGGTCTTTCAGGATTACTTCACTCAAAACTAGTAATACCATCAATCATATTATTAGTTCGCTGGTATTCAATTTTTAAATCAGTAGATTCTAAAGGATTAATTTGTTGACCAATAATTGAATTATCAAAGTAAACAGCCGATGATGATTCTTTGTGGTCTTCCTGATAATAAAGCCGACCAAGTTTTAAACTAAATGCTTGATTAACAATTTGAACTGACTTACTAACACTTAATGGCAAAACAGCATCAAAATTATCTTTATTCATTTCAAGATAAGTTTCTCCCTGACGAATTCTTTGATATGAAACTCATGAACCTGTAACAATCGCAGTTGAAAAAGCAGTTAACAATAATAAAATTATCAATTGTAATTTTGATTTTCACGCTGATATTAAAGTATGTTTTAAAAGTAAATAATTATTCAAGAAAGCAAAACTAATCTTTCTTTTTTGCTTTGATTTTTTAAAATTTTGGTTAAGAAGTGGAGCAGTTTCTTCTTCAACAATTGACGGGGCATCAATAATTGATTCTGTCTCTTGTTCAAATTCTTCTTGATGCATATTTTCTCCTTATTTTTCAAATATTATTCTTTGAAATAATAAAAATTAATTTATTCAGATAATAACATAATCAGAAAGGGCAATCAATAATTTAATAATAATCATTGTTTTTTTAAAATTATTTAGTAATATAAAGTAAAATGATTTTAAATAGTTAAATTATTCGGCGGTGAAATAATGAGAAAATTACTAGTAAATCTTACAGGAATCTTAACTTTTAGTAGCAGTGCCTTACCATTAGTAGGCTGCACATTTAACTCTTATGCTAACCAAGTTATTAACAAAGTTGCAGCAAATCTAGCATCTGAAACAAGTAACGTAATTAAATCTTTAATTGCTGCTAAAAATCTTGATGCTGATACTCAAACAACAATTAGTGCCGCCTTACAACCAACAATAAAAAATAAATCAATTATCAAAAATCAAACAGAAATAACTGAAATTAATAATTGAAATCAATTTCAAGCTAATTGAGGTCTTAATAATAATATTAAAACCAAAGGTTTTACAGAAGATAGTTTCATTGTTGCTAGCGGCCAAGGTAGTTTAACAAAACAAATTAATAGTATAAACAGTACTAATCAAACATTATCATATTTTGATTATATTAGTGCTTTAAATGTTATTGATAATTCAACACTTTATGGTCTTTTATTTGGGCAAAATGCGATTGCACAGCCAATTGTCAAAAATTTTCTTACTAGTTTAAAAACTGGTACTTTAGCAGAACCCTGATCTTCATTGCTTAACAATTTAATTAATGACTATCAAGGAAATGTTTTAGAACCAATTACACAATTACTAAACGAATTAGTTGATGGTTGAAGTGAAGTAACAACACCAGATGAACTTGTAAACTTTTTTCAAAATTGAAAAGACGACCAAGGTATACCATATAGTGAATGAGTAAATTCTAATGGGGCATGAAAACTTACTGGTTTTACAAATTGAAAATCTAATGACATAAACCTTTATCGTGGCGGAGTAATTATTAATCACTTATTTAAAGAAATGGGACTTGAAAATTCAGAAAAAATTACCAATCCACAATATATTGGGGCTATTATTAGTGATAATCTTAATAATCCAACTGATCAATTATTAGCAGCTTTTCAACCTTATCTTGATTTATTATTAACTAATCCAAAATACTTATTGCAACTTATTACAGGGCTTGTCCCTTTAATTAAAGACTTAATTTTTAATGCTCCTGACTTAACTCAAGGAATTGAACATTTAACACTTGGTAACACTCATCCAACTAATAAAAATAATAATAGTTATAATTTAAAAACAGTTTTTACTGATTTAAAAACAATTATAAATGATAAAACAAAAGTTGAAGCACTTGCAACAAAACTTTTATCATCACCATTTCTTTATGACATAAAAATTTCACTTTCACTTCCTCCTTCAGGCAGTTTTGATGTTCCATTACCTGCAGGACTAGATGTCAAATCTGATATTAAAAATGAATTAATTACAACAATAACTAATCTTTTAACTGGTTCAGATTTTGGCAATACTTTTAATGATATTTTGAATGTTATTGAAAAATTAAATGATCAATTTCAAGGTTCAGATGGTATTGACTTAAACTTAAAAAATATTAAAAATCTTTTAACTAACAAAGATAATGGTCTATTAACACTATTAAGCGATGTCGCTGATACAATTGCTAATATTATTAGTCCCAATAATCCAGAAGATGAAATTACTAATGAACAATTAGCAGCTTTATATGAAAGTATTGGTGGTCAAACACCAAAAAATAATACAACAGAACTTACTTTTAGAAAAAACTCAATTCTATGAAAATTACAAACTGAATTAGCAAATAATCAATCAGATTTGAGTAACATAGTTAAAGTTATTTATCGAAATGACCAATATAAAGGTGTAACTAACATTATTATGGATCAAAATGAAAATTGAATTAAAGAAAATTATACAAATTATTTAAGCTCAAATTATGCAAAAAGTAATATATCTAATATTAACTATCAAACAACAAAAAATGATAGTCAAACAATTACTAATATTAGTTATGACTTCGTCTATGAAATTGGAACAAATAAATACCACTTCTTTATCAAAGGTGCTGCAATTGATAATAACGATGATTTTTCTGGAACTCATAACTTTAAATTCACAGATATTTATAAAATATAAACAATTTTACCTTCCTTTTAAATTAAAAGAGATTTTATTTACTGAGAAAGAGAAAAAATAAAAAAATTCCTTGCTTTTTTAAGATTATTTGTTAGAATTACTATTA
>Ga0153991_1000007_pt1 | contig 46762 bp, 42 predicted proteins | sample TSNC075MetaG_FD_104681 | JGI IMG/M metagenome (GOLD analysis project Ga0153991, IMG submission 104681) | Attine ant fungus gardens microbial communities from North Carolina, USA - TSNC075 MetaG | ecosystem: Host-associated > Fungi > Mycelium > Unclassified | place: USA: North Carolina, Jones...
ATAATCCTGCTGGCCTTTATTAAAGCGGTGGATCTCGTCAATGAACAGGATCGTCCTTTTACCATGTAAAGTCAGCGTCTGCTTGGCCTGCTCCACAACAGCCTCCATATCCTTCTTGCCCGCTGAAGTGGCATTAATCTGCCGGAATTCCGCCTTCGTGGTATTGGCAATCACCTTCGCAAGCGTCGTCTTACCCGTACCTGGCGGTCCATAGAAAAGAATGGAACTGAGCTTGTCTGCTGCAATTGCACGGTAGAGCAGCTTGTCCTTCCCCAGAATATGGCGTTGGCCCGCTACCTCGTCCAGGGTAGCCGGCCGGAGCCTTGAAGCCAAAGGTGAGTCCTTCTCCAATTTTATTTCCCGCATATAATCAAATAAATCCATTAAAGCACCTTCTTCCCTATGCACAAGCCGTAAGCGTGCTGAAAAACTGCCATTCTGAGCGCAAATTTTACATTAGATCCTTCACTAGATCCTTCACTGCGCTCAGAATGACAATTGCATATCAAATTCGTACTTATAATTCTACCCTATCCTCCGCTCTTGTCAAGCCGTTTCTCGTGCGTCCCTCTAATCCACATACAATTCATCCACGGTTACAAACTCATATCCTTCCTTTTGCAGCGCATCCACGATTCGCAGAGCCGCGTCCACAGAGGAGGCATAGCGGTCATGCATCAGGATAATGCTGCCATCCTGCGCCTCCTTCAGTACCTGACTTACAATCCGGTCCGCATCTTTGTATTTCCAGTCCAGGGTATCGATGGTCCATTTTACCATGGTTAGTGATGTAGCATCGGTTAACGCCTCACTCCAGCTCCCATAGGGAGGGCGTACATATTCGATTTCTTGTCCCGTAACTTCTTTCAAAACTTCACAGGCCTGCTCAATTTCGCAGACCGCTTCGGTCAACTCATATTGCGTAAGTTCCACATGAGAATATGTATGGCTTCCAATTAAATGACCTTCCTCTGCCATCCGCTGCACGAGTTCCCGGTTGGACACTACCCGGCTCCCCAGTAAAAAAAAACTGACCTTTACCCCTCTTTCTTTTAACCCGTCCAGCAGTTCCTCCGTATATTTGCTGTGGGGCCCGTCATCAAAGGTCAGGGCAATCTTCTTCCCCTCCGGACTCACCAGGGCATCTGCTTCCCATGCACGCTGATTCCTCCATAGTCCTGCCACAAACAAAATTCCGACCAGGCAAATGACCAGTCCCTTTTGTTTCCACATAATAATCCCTCCAAATTTCCCCAAAATTTCCGTATCAGGAAATCCTGTTTCATTAACATTGTATTTTAGGGACAAATCTGCTAGACTAAATTTAGAAAAAGAGGATCAGTTTAGGAGGCAAAACATGAAGCAGTTTTCAACCCGTTTTTTTGCCCACCGGGGACTCCACGGGCAGCCGGACATGCTTCCGGAGAATTCCATTGCAGCCTTCCGCAAGGCAGTCGGAAAAGGGTATGGGATCGAACTGGATGTGAGACTGACCAAGGACAGCCTGCCGGTAGTTTTTCACGATGATACCCTGGAGCGGGTCTGCGGCATTCCCGGCCGCATCTGCGATTATACCTATGAAGAACTGAAGGGATTTTCCCTGTATCAGTCGGCGGAGCAGATCCCCCTGCTGTCGGAGGTGCTCGCCATGGTGAACGGGCAGGTTCCGCTGCTGGCAGAGATTAAGATGGACCGGCTGGAGATCCGGGTCTGTGAAGAAACTGCCGCACTCTTCGATCATTATTCCGGTGATTTCGGCGTGGAATCTTTTCACCCGTATGTAGTATACTGGTTTCGCCGCAACCGCCCGCTGGTATATCGGGGCCAGCTGCATGGAAATGCTTCCCGGTCAGATACAATTCCGCGGTGGCAATGGATTCTCTTGCAGACACAGATTACAAATATCTGGACCAAACCCCACTTCGTGGCCTATGACCACCGCTGCCGTAAGTCACTGCCCTGCCGCTTCTGGAAATGGCGAAAGCCCTCCTTCGGATGGGTATTCCGCTCCCAGGAAGAGATACAGGAGTGCCGGGATGATTTTGATTATTACATTGTGGAGCATACGTATACCTCCTAAATTGTTACCTTTTGGACTTCCGCAGGAGGTCCTTTTTCATTATTTTACAGATTCCCACAGGATATCCCCCTCCCGGAATCTTACCATGACGGCTCCGGCCTTAGAGGTCTGCCGAATCTCCGCCCCTGCTTTCTCTAACCTCTCCAGCAGCTCTGTATGAGGATGTCCATACCGGTTATTTTTCCCGGAGGATATTACGGCAATTTGCGGCATGACCCTCTCCAGGAATTCTTCACTACTGGAATACTTACTGCCGTGATGGGCGACTTTTAGCCAGATTACCGGCTGCCACAGCTCCTGCAGCAACTGTTCTTCAGCGGCTCCGATATCGCCGGTAAACAGGGCCTTTATGCCCTTATACTCGACCTGCATCACGAGGGAATATCCATTGGAATCTTCTCCGGAGTAGTTCGCCTCTGGGTGCAGGCAGGTCAGCGCTACCTCATCTTGTACGCCGCTCCAGCCGGCCTGCAGCCAGATGACCGGAATCGCCTGTTCTTCCGCAATTTCCAGAAACTCTGTCCATATCGCATTTTCCCGGTCTGCTGCAGACAGCATCAGACAGCCCACTGAAAATGCCGGATCTCGCAGTACTGCCTGCATTCCATTAATATGATCCGCATCTCCATGCGTTAGAATCACCGCCTCCAGGCGACGGATACCCAGGCATTTTAAAGCGGGTATAATCCGCCTTTTTCCTACATTTTCCACACTGCTGCTTCCGCCGTCCACCAGGATACCGTCTCCTTCCGGGGTAATCAACAGACTGCAGTCTCCCTGCCCCACATCCAGACTGGCAATCACCAATCCCTCTTGTGGCAGGGGATGCAAAAACAGACACAGGAAACCAAAGGCAGCCAGACAGCACCACCTCTTCCATGGAGCAAGCGCTTGTGATTCCATTTTCTGCAAGGCCTTCTTTTGATTCGGCCTTCCCAGATAAGAAAGAATGCGCCTTGGCGTATTCTCGCGCCTGAAATAAAAACAAAGTCCCCCCAGGCCCAGATAGTAGAGTGCAATCTGCCACTTCTCCGGCCTCCCTGTTACGATGGCCGCTCCCGGCAGTTCTTCCACCCACGCACATAGCTGGTGGTACAAGGCAAAGATATAGTGCCCTGTCCCTGCCGCAAATGCCCCTCCTTCCCTCCATACCAGTGCCGTCAGAGTGCCGGCTGCTACCGAAGTCAACGCATATCCCGCCAAAGGGACTGCAACCAGATTTAACAATATTCCATAAGGATAATAAACGAAGAAGTGATATAGGGTAACCGGAAGTGTCGCCGCCTGTACAGACAAGGTAAACACGATTCCCCTCTGCCAGCCGGCTGGCGGATCCAGCCATCGGAACCATCGCGGATAAACAATTCCGATGCCGCCTACCGCAGCAAAGGACAGCTGAAAGCCTGCATCAAAAGCATACAGTGGCTGATCGAGCAGCAGCAATATCCCTGCCAGTCCCAACGCCGACAGAAGATCATAGGTCCGCCCCAGCGCTTTCGCCCCCAGCATCACAGCAAACATAATCAAGGCCCTGCATGCCGAGGGGCCGCCGTCAATCATCCAGACATAACCCGCCATCAGCAAGCCGGCCGCCAGTCCGGCTGCCCGGAGTCCGGCGCCTGCCCGGCACAGCAGCCGGTAGACCCCCATGCCCAGCAAGGTAATGTGAAGGCCACTGACTGCCAGCAAATGGTAGATCCCGCCAATCCGGTACAGCTCACCCGTTTCCTCCGGAATCGAACCCTTCTCACCCAGGATCAGCGCCAAAAACAGCCCGTAGTCCTCCTCACTGCCCGTAATTTGCTTCACACTGCCGATCAGCTTCTCCCGCACCGTATCCAGCATTAATTGCCCGCGGGAAAAAGAAGGGTCCACCAGCTCACAGGTTTTTACCTTCATGGAATAATCGATTGACCGAACACGGTAATAGCGGCATTGATTGAATTCTCCGGGATTTCCCGGAATAGAAAAAGGAAGTACCGTTCCGGCCACCCGGATCCGGTTACCGACCCGCAGAGAAGAAAATCCGAAATCCAGATTCTCTTCGCCTGTCAGAAGCAGGCCATGGGTCTGGAGACATAGGTCTTGCCAGAGTATCTGACAATCCGTTAAGACAATACGGGAGCCATAGAGCCCCTCTTCTATATGGGACACCCTGCCGGTCACCGTAACCGGCAGGGTATCCTGCATATCCATTATTACATCCAAGGTCGTCCGGGAATCAAAAGAAGCTCCCAACTGCGATGCCACGATCTCTCCAAGGATCCATACCCCCAGGATCCAGATCAATGGCCGTTTAATCGCTTAATCTCCTTCTACATGTTCGAGATTTCTCTCAAAAGGGTGGGCCAGGGAGGTAATATCCCGCTGAAAGGCAGCATCCGCGGTACCATTAATACTGATCTGTACCTTATTCACTGTAGGAAGCTCTGTCAGAGAGTTTACCAGTGAGTATACGGGAATATAATCATACCCGCCCAAAACATCCGTTATCAGTCTTTCATCAAAATTCACATAGCAAATACCATCCCGCACATTCACTCCCAGAAGGTTTGTCGAAGAAGGCAATGTCTGGTAGCCCTCTTTGTCCTCCGGCCCCCGCAGGAGCTGCTCTACCACAATCCTCTCCAGAGAAGCATCCGCCTTATAAGAGATCGGGCGGGTCGTCCGCACTAACCGGTCCATGGTCTCATTGGCAAAATACAGCACCAGCGAAATCTCCTTATACTCTTCCGGATTATCCACGTTGTTTTCAATAAATCTGGCGGGGCGCAGTACTCCTATCGGATTTCCGCTTCCATCCGTCAGAGGTTCTTCATTGAGCGTCAGAGAGATCAGATCCACTCCTTCTATCTGGGTCATGGTTTTGGTCAATGCCGCCAGACATAGAATCTGCACGTCCGCTTCCAGTTCGTAATAAGGTCCGGTTAAATTCAAGGTAGCCAGGTTTCCCGTAAACTTCACCCCCTCCAAGTTGAGGCCGGAGGGGACGGAAGCGATGGCATCCTCCTGTCCGCTCGTCTGCAGACAAGTAAACAGCTCCCGGATAAGATTCTCTTGTTCCGTCTGCTGAGGAGTATAGGAGACCGGTACCAGTTTGGTAGACGTCGCATTTTCATAATATACTGCGATCTCGCCCTCCGCCAGCGTCTGGAGCTGGGTCTGTGCGCCGCAGCCTGTGAGGAGCAGGGCTGCCAGCAAAATAAGCAAAATCTTCTTCATTCCTACTCCTTTATGTAGACCAGGGGAATCCGCACAACAAACGTGGTGCCTTCCCTTTCTTTACTGTAAACCTTAATAGCGCCACGATGAAGCTGGACAATCGTCTTGGTAATCGAAAGACCCAGTCCGGTTCCTCCCGTCTCTCTGGAACGGGCCTTATCCACCCGGTAGAAACGCTCAAAAATATGCCCCTGGGCATCCTCCGGGATGCCGCAGCCGGAATCAGAAATCTTAATATAGAAAAATTTCGAATCCGCATTTAAGGACAGTTTCACCCATCCGGATTTCACATTGTATTTAATGGCATTTTCCACCAGATTGCTGACGGCCAGCGTCAGCTTTACCTCATCAATATCCGCCGTTACCGGCCGGAAGCTTTCAAACAGCAGCTCAATATTGCTCCGCTTTGCAATCGGACGCAGGCGCTTCAGAATCAACTCCATCAGCTCGTTGATATTCATCCGGGTAATATTTAAGGCCCCGGTCTTTTTATCCAGCCGCACCAGGGACAGCAGATCGTCAATAATCTTGCTTTCCCGGTCAATTTCCTCTGAAATATCCCGCATGAACTCTTGATATAGCTCCAGTGGTGCATTCTCCATGCTCATTAGAGAGTCTGCCAGAACCCGGATAGAAGTAATCGGTGTCTTCAGCTCATGGGAGACGTTTGATACAAACTCCTGCCGGGATTCATCCAGCATCTGCAGCCGGCTCAAGGTCCGGTTAAAGGAATCACTGATCCGATCGGTCTCCGCATAATTCCGCACATTCACCTTGTCACGCAGGTCCCCATCCGCTGCCTGGTTAATCTCCATCGCCAGAGTCTTAAAGGGCTTTAAGAGCCATGTCACCAGGAAAAGGATCACCGGAATCAGCAGGAAAAAAACCGCAATTTCCAGTAAGATCCCTTTCTCCCTGAGCAGCACCAGAAATCCCTGCCGGGCCTGTATGTCTACCGTAACCAAAATGACCCCGCGGACCACTTCTCCCGTCGTTTCCTCTTTCAGGATATTGTTTTGGAAACCACCCTCTGCCGTTACCGCGGTAAATTGCCGGCTTATAGAAGTTTCCGTCAAAATCGGCTGGGTAAAGGCGATAAAATGCTTCTCTTCATCAAAGGAACTGGACGCGTGACCATTCCAACACTTCATTACCTTTTCCGATATGTTGTACTTACCGACATCTACCACATATGTATCACTGATCACGCGAAAATTCCGGTCAATAATCTGAATTCTGGCCCCCCAAATATCTGCAATCTGTTCAATCACCTTATCCATCGCCTGATTATTGGGATTTTCCATATAGTTGGCTGCCGACAGCTGATTGGCCAGTATCAATGCCTGGCTCTGCATCTCCTGGGTAGAGTTTTCCATCTGCACTTCCTCCGCTGTACCCAGCAGAACCCAGCCCAGCAGCAGCACCGGCAAAATGGAGACCAGAAACATCACGACAAACAGGCGCACACGCAGACTGGCAGCTTTACGTTTTCTTTTAATCTTTGTAGAAATAACCCACACCCCACTTTGTATATACATACCGGGGATCGCTGGGATTGGTCTCAATCTTTTCTCTCAGCCGGCGCACATGCACATCCACCGTCCGCACATCTCCCGGATATTCAAATCCCCATACAGTATTCAGTAACTGTTCTCTGCTGTACACCTTGCCCGGATTCGTCAAAAGCAGCTCCAGCAGATCAAATTCCTTCGCGGTCAGATTGATCTCACGGTCACCCAAAAATACCCGGCGGCTGTCGATATCCATGGTCAGTTCGCCGACTGTCAGCTTCTTGCTGTCCGGCTGGCTGCCATTCTTGTTATTCTTCTCACTGCGGCGGATCATGGCTTTGATACGGGCCTTTACCTCCAGCAGATTAAAAGGCTTCGTGATATAATCGTCCGCACCGTATTCCAGTCCCATAATCTTATCCATATCGTCGCTCTTTGCCGTCAGCATGATAATCGGCATATCGGAGAACTCCCGGATCTGCTGGCATACCTCCAGGCCATCTACCAGCGGAAGCATCAAATCCAGAAGTACCACGTCATATTCGGTCTGCCTGGCGAGGCGTAAGGCCTCTTCCCCATCATAAGCGCAATCCACTTCCATGCCATCCCGTTCCAAACTAAATCGGATACCCTTTACGATCAATTTTTCATCGTCCACAACCAAAACTTTACTAGCCATTATCGATCCCCACTTTAATCCTTGCTTTGATTTTGTCAAAGGCCCCCTGTTTAATGCCCGGCACCTTCATAATCTCTTCAATATCCTGAAACTCCCCATTCTCCTGCCGGTAAAGCAGAATCGCCTCTGCCTTGGCCTCCCCAATTCCAGGGAGCGTCGTTAATGCCGCTTTGTCTGCCGTATTCAGATCAATCCGTCCGTCCGAGGCTGCCTGCTCTTCGGAAGCATGCAAGGATTCTGCTTCCCGCAGTTGCACCGCTTCCTCCTGCGTCGGTACCAGAATCCGCTCTCCATCTGCTACTACGGCGGCCAAATTCAAAAACGACCGATCTGCTTCCTCTGAAAAACCGCCGGCAGCTTCCAGCGCCGTCTGATAACGGCTTCCGGCCGGGAGCATATAGACGCCCTCCTGACAAACTGCCCCGCAAACATATACCCAGACCAACGATTCCTCTGAAGAGGCTGCTTCGGATGTCCACTCGGACTCCGCAAAAGCCACGGTACCTGCCGCCGGCTCCGGCTCGCCTCGGGTACCAAGATACAGAAACCCGGCAGCTGCCGCCATAAGCAGAGCTGCCGTACGAATAAGACTTTTTTTATCAGGCATACCATCCTCCTTCGCCGGAGACGGATACCCTCTTCTGCCTGATAGTATTTTACAAAATTCTCACGTAAAATACAAGTCTTTACTTTTGAAATATTATAATTCCAACGACAGAAATTACAATTCCAATCAGCTTTCTCCATTCAAAGCCCACTTTTTCCACTCCAAACAATCCGATCAGCTCAATCAGGTAGGCAACTGCCAGCTGGGCAATGACAATTAGCAGCACCGCATTTGCGGGTCCCAGCATTTTCATTCCCTGGATCACGGTAAAGGTAATAAAGGCACCGATGATTCCTCCCAGCAGCATATACTTGGGCTGATACTGCCACAAGGCACTGATCGGCTCCCTGCCTGTGAAGAACCAGGCCACGAGGCAGGCAGCAAATGCTGAGAGCTGCACCCATCCGGCTGTCACCCACACACTCGTTTTCTCCGTTACTCCTGTATTAAATACTCCCTGCACACTCATCAATGCGCCGGATAGCATCGAAATCAAAATACCCCACATAACATATTCCTCCTGTTCTGGTTAGTAATTTCATTTTAACCGGATTTTGAGAAAATATGCGAAAGGCGGACCCAGCCGGATCCGCCAATATGCTTACCCTTATAGACTTTTCTCTAAGATCACCAGCATATCGTCCACGTCCTGCTTCGAGGCAATCAGCGGCGGTACAAACCGGAGGATATTTTTACCGGCATTGATAAGGATCAATCCCTGATCCTGCGCCCTCTGGATGATCGGAGCCACAGTTTCTTTAAATTCCAGGCCCTGGATCAGGCCCAGGCCACGATGGCCGGTAATCTGCGGATATTTTTCTGCCAGTTCCTCCAGCTTCCCATAGAGGTATGCACCTACTTCCTTTGTGTTTTCCACAATTTTCAACTTCTCAAATAGGGTCAGCACCTGATTGGCGGCAGCGCCTGCCAGAGGATTTCCGCCATAGGTACTTCCATGGTCGCCCGCTCCCAGAGCACAAGCCTTCTCATTGCAGAGGAAGGCGCCCACCGGCAGGCCATTGCCAATAGCCTTGGCCACTGCCATTACATCCGGCAAGACCCCGTAATGCTGACAGGCAAACATGGTACCGGTCCGTCCCATGCCGCATTGAATTTCATCAAAAATCAACAGGATGTCCTGGGCGTCACAGAGCTCCCGCAGTCCCTTCAAAAAGGGCTCTTCCGCTACATAGATACCACCCTCTCCCTGCAGGGGTTCTACAATAATCGCGCAGGTCTTCTCGGTCACTTGCACCTTTACACTCTCCAAATCATTAAAATCCGCGAAACGGATTCCAGCGATCAGAGGCTTAAAGGGATCCTGATATTGAGCATTTCCCGTTACGCTCAAAGCTCCCAGACTCCGACCATGGAAAGAATGATGCATGGCAATGATCTCGTGACCATTCCGCCGGCCCCGGTTATAGGCATACCGCAGCGCCGTCTTCAGCGCTCCCTCGATCGCCTCCGTTCCGCTGTTAGTAAAAAACACTTTGCTCATGCCTGCCGCTTCGGCCAGCTTCTTTGCTGCTTCAACCGTCGGCTCACTGTAAAAATAATTCGAGGTATGGATTATTTTATCCACCTGATTTTTTACTGCTTCATTAAACTCCTGATTATTATAACCCAGGGCAAACACGGCAATTCCCGCGCAAAAATCCAGATACTGCTTCCCTTCATTGTCGTAGAGATACATTCCCTCCCCATGATCCATGACAATCGGATAGCGGTTATAGGTATGGAGCAGGTACTGCTCTCCCTGGTCAATAATCTGCTGCTTATTCATATGCTGCTCCTCCCTGATCATTAGTGATCGCTGTTCCAATTCCCTTTTTCGTAAAGATTTCCAAAAGCAGGCAGTGGGGAATCCGTCCATCCAGTATATGTACCCTGGATACGCCATTCTTCAATGCCTCAATACAGTTCTGAAGCTTCGGCAGCATGCCGCCTCCTGCTCCGCCGCCGGCCACGAAGTCCTCTGCCTCTTCCACCGTCATCGTGGGAATAAAGCTGTCCTTATCACTGAATACCCGGAACACGCCATCCGTATCCGTCAGGAACGCCAGTTTCTCCGCGTGAACCGCCGTTGCGATGGCACAGGCAGCGTCATCGGCATTGATATTGAAGCTGTCAAAATGTTCGTCAAAACCGATCGGGCATACAATCGGCAGAAAATCCTTCTCCAAAAGATCCATGATGATCTTCGGATTTACCTCGGTGATCTCGCCTACATAACCGATATCTTCTCCGCCGGATAAACGCTTCTTCACCTTCAGCAGGGCACCGTCTTTCCCGGAGATGCCGGCCGCATGAATCCCCAAGGATTCCACCTTCTGTACCAGGCCCTTATTGACACGGTTCAGTACCATCTCCGCAATTTCCATCGTAGCTTCATCTGTCACCCGCAGTCCATTGACAAAGCGGGGCTCCATCCCGGATTTCTGCACCCAGCGGCTGATATCCTTACCACCGCCATGTACGATAATCGGCTTAAAACCCACCAGTTTCAAAAGAGCTACGTCTTTAATGACGTTTTCCTTCAGCTGATCGTCTAACATGGCGCTTCCGCCATATTTCACCACAATAATTTTCCGGTTAAATTTCTGTATATAAGGAAGGGCCTCGATCAGCACCTCCGCCTTCCGCATAATTTCCTGTTCCATTTTAGATCCTTTCCGAGCCGGCTTAACTCCGGTAATCCGCATTGATTTTTACATAGTCGTAGGTCAAGTCACAGCCCCAGGCGGTAGCTGTCTCCCGGCCTGCTTTAAGGTCGGCAATTGCCGTCACTTCCGGCGCCGAGAGGATCTTCGTAGCCTCCTCTTCGCTGTAATCTGTGGCCGTTCCATCCTTTACGATCTGCAGCTGTCCATCCCGGCTTTCAAACCAGATGTCTACCACCTCCGGGTCAAAATCAGCTCCTGCATAACCCATCGCACACAGAATCCGTCCCCAGTTGGCATCATGGCCAAACACCGCCGCCTTCGTCAGACTGGAGGTGACCACCGACTTGCTGATAATCTTAGCCTGCTCCTTTGTGGCTGCGCCAATAACCTTTACTTCAAAGAGAGCGGTCGCGCCTTCTCCGTCACCGGCAATCTTCTTAGACAGTTCTTCCATTACCTGATGAAAACCGGCATAGAAGGCCTGATAATCTGCACCCTCTGCTTTAATTTGCGAACCGCCGGAGGCTCCATTGGCTAATACCAGCACCGTGTCATTCGTGGAGGTGTCACCGTCTACGGAGATCATATTGAAAGTATCTTCTACATCAGTACTTAAAACCTTGCAGAGCATTTCTTTCGAAATATTGGCATCGGTTGTAATAAAACAGAGCATGGTACACATGTCCGGATGAATCATGCCGGAGCCCTTACACATACCGCCGATCGTTACCGTCTGTCCGCCGATCTCCACCGCTACTGCATATTCCTTCGGCACTGTGTCCGTCGTCATAATCGCTTCCGCACTTAAGAGCGCATTCCGGCGGCTGCTTCCAAGATTCTTCGCCAGCAGGCCAATACCCGGAAGCAGCTTATCCATGGGAAGCTGCTTTCCGATCACACCGGTGGATGCCACCAGCACACCTTCGGCAGGAATATTCAGCACTCTGGCTGTCTCCAGCGCCGTATCCCGGCAGTAGCCCATGCCGAGCTCCCCTGTGCAGGCATTTGCCACGCCGCTGTTAATCACGACTGCATGGCATTTCGCACCGCCCTCCACCACCTGCCGGTCCCATTTAACCGGAGCAGCCTTGACCAGGTTTTTGGTAAAAACGCCGGCTGACTCACAAGGCGTGGCACTGTAGATCATTGCCATATCTTTTTTTTCTTTCTTTATACCGGCCATAATGCCGGCGGCTTCAAAGCCTTTGGGGGCGGTTACACCGCCGTCGATGATTTTCATCTATAAAATTCCTCCTGATTTGTGTATGAATGTTCTGCCGCCCTTACGGGAACATGGGCAGCTGCTCCAGCCCCATTTGTTCCGGCAGCTCAAACATGAGATTCATGTTCTGTACGGCCTGCCCGGCAGCGCCTTTGACAACGTTATCTAACGCGCCCATCGCTACGATTCGTCCGGTTCGGGCATCGATCTGGAATCCGATGTCGACATAATTACTGCCTTCCACCCACCTGGTCTCTGCACAGGCACCGTGTCCCAGAAGCCGGATAAAATATTCCTTTCCGTAATACTTCTCATAAGCCTCCTGCACTGCTTCCTTCGTTATACCCTCTGCCAGATTGGCATAAGCCGTCACCAGAATTCCTCTGTTCATCGGCACCAGATGCGGCGTAAAGCTCAGCAGAACCTGCTTACCGCAGGCATAACCCAGCTGTTCTTCGATCTCCGGCGTATGGCGGTGGGTCGCCACACCGTATGCCTTAATGTTCTCATTGACCTCACAGTAAAGGTTCGCTACCTTCGCCCCACGGCCGGCACCGGAAGTACCGGATTTTGCATCAATGATAATGGTGGCGGGATCGACCAGACCTTCCTTTACCAGCGGATATAAGGTCAGGATAGAACAAGTAGTGTAGCAGCCCGGATTCGCCAGAATTCTCGTTTGCCGGATCGCTTCCCGGTTAATTTCACAAAGACCATATACCGCTTCCGGCAGATACTGAGGGCTCCTGTGCTCAATGCCGTACCATTGCTCATAAACCGCTGCGTCTTTGATTCGATAATCGGCGCTTAGATCAATGATTTTCACCTTGGAGAGAATGCTGTCACTCATCACCGAAGCGCAGAAGCCCTGGGGCGTGGCGGTGAAGATCACATCCACCTCCTCTGCCAAAGCCTCCATATTATCATCCAGGCACGCTGCGTCAATGATGCGGAATAAGTTTCTGTATATAGAAGAAAATCTCTCTCCGATATAGCTGCGGGAGCCATACCAGACCACCTCCGTTTCCGGATGCCGGTACAGCAGTCTTGCAAGCTCGGCGCCTGCATAACCTGTAGATCCGATAATTCCTGCTTTTATCATAAGTTTGCCTCTTCCCTTCTTCGAGAATTGTATGATTATTCAAAATCTCAGGCCATTATACATCTTTTTTTATTTTTATGCAAGTTTTTTCGGAAAAATACTTGCATAAATCTTTTGGCTGGTGTATACTCACCAAAGATATTCCGATGAAAGAGAGGTCTTTTCATTATGAAGGAAAAGGTTGTACTGGCATACTCCGGCGGTTTGGATACCACCGCAATTATCCCCTGGCTGAAGGAGAATTATGATTATGACGTAATCTGCTGCTGTATCGATGTAGGACAGGGAAACGAATTGGACGGGCTGGAGGATCGCGCGAAATTATCCGGTGCTGAAAAATTATACATATTGGATGTAATCGACGAATTCTGCGATGAATATGTGATGCCCTGCGTTCTGGCGAATGCCATTTATGAGAACAAATATCTGCTGGGTACTTCTATGGCGCGCCCGCTGATCGCAAAGAAGCTGGTGGAAATTGCCCGTAAGGAAGGCGCTGTTGCGATCTGCCACGGCGCTACCGGTAAGGGGAATGATCAGGTGCGTTTCGAACTGGGCATTAAGGCACTGGCCCCCGATCTGCAGATTATTGCACCCTGGCGCTGCAATGAAACCTGGAAGATGCAGTCCCGTGAGGATGAGATTGCTTACTGTGAAGCGCATGGTATTAATTTGCCCTTCTCCACTGACAGCAGCTATAGCAGGGACCGTAACCTGTGGCACATCAGTCATGAGGGACTGGAGCTGGAAGATCCGGCTAACGAGCCTGATTATGATCATTTGCTGGTACTGGGCGTAACACCGGAGAAGGCTCCGGATCAGCCGGAATATTTGACCATGACTTTTGAAAAAGGCGTTCCGGTTAGCCTGAATGGCCAAAATAAGAAGACTTCTGAGATTATTACGGAGCTGAATGAACTGGGCGGCAAGCATGGCGTGGGCATTATTGATATCGTAGAGAACCGCGTGGTGGGCATGAAGTCCCGGGGCGTGTATGAGACTCCCGGCGGAACGATTCTGATGGAGGCTCACCAGCAGCTGGAGGAGTTGATTTTGGATCGGGCTACTTATGAGGTGAAGAAGGAAATGGGTGATAAGTTTGCCCAGATTGTTTATGAAGGAAAGTGGTTTACCCCCCTGCGGGAAGCAATTCAGGCCTTTATTGATTCTACCCAGCAGTATGTGACCGGAGAAGTGAAATTTAAGTTGTATAAGGGCAATATTATTAAAGCCGGCACTACTTCTCCTTACTCGCTGTATAGTGAGGATCTGGCTTCCTTTACTACCGGTGAGTTATACGATCATCATGATGCGGAAGGTTTTATTAACCTGTTTGGGCTTTCCTTGAAGGTACGCGCTATGAATCAGATGGCACGGGGGGAGAAATAAAAATATCGAAAAACGTGAATAAAAATAAAAATCTATATTGACAAACAAAGAATATCCGCTTATAATGACTATACAGACGACTTTGGTCAAAAAAGGGGGGAGTCCTTTGCCGAAGTGTTATTCGGAGCTGGAGAAAGCGTATATCAAGCAGCGTCTTAAAGAAGAGGCGGAGAAATGTCTGGCCCAATATGGTATTCGCCGGACCACTGTCGACGAGCTGGTTAAGCGGGTTAAGATTCCTAAGGGGACTTTTTATCTGTTCTATCGTTCTAAGGAGCTTTTGTTGTTTGAGGTGATTCTGGATCTGCATGAACGGATTGAACAGGAATTACTGGCGTCACTTTCTGTCCTTGATCCCCATTCCTTGACAATCGACCATCTGACTGAGATACTTTTTGGATGCTTTAAGGCTATGGAGGATGTGCCGGTTTTGAAGCTGCTGAACTCGGATGATATGGAACTTCTGGCACGCAAACTTCCGCCTGAGGTGATTGCGGATCATCTTAAGCAGGATGATACCATGGTGGAGAAGTTGTTTGCTATTTTTCCAATGAAGGCGAAGCAAAATGCGGAGGCTTTCAGTGCCGCCCTCCGTGTGCTTTTTCTCTCTTCTCTTCAAAAGGAGGAGATTGGAGATAAGCAGTTTGATGAGGCGCTGAAACTGTTGATCCGTGGTTTGGTTTTACAAATGCTGTCTTAGGATACTCTTTTATTATTACGCTTAGACTTGTCCGGCATTTTATGGGCCGGACATATCGTTCCCTTTATTTTGACTATTAGATCATATGTGGTCAAACAGTATGGAGGTGCTTTTATGATTACAGTTCGCCAGCTTTCTTTTAGTTACACCAAACAGCCTTTTATTGAAAACATGAATTTTTCTGTGGCAGGCGGAGAAATCTTTGGGTTTCTGGGGCCCTCCGGAGCGGGCAAGACGACTCTGCAGAAAATATTGATCGGTATGATCCCTACTTACCGGGGATCTGCGCGGGTGAACGGCGCGGAGTGCTGCCGGCATACAGATGGGTTCTATGAAAACATTGGCATTGATTTTGAGTTCTCTACTCTTTATGAAAAGCTGACTGCCAGGCAGAATCTGCAGTTTTTTGCTTCGCTTTATCAGAAGCAGCCGTCTTCTATTGACCGGTTGCTGGATAAGGTGGGACTGCTTCCGGATCGGGATAAGCGGATTTCCGACTACTCTAAGGGCATGAAGGCGCGGCTGAATTTTATTAAGGCGCTTCTGCACGATCCTGCTGTGCTCTTTCTGGATGAACCCACCAGCGGCCTGGATCCCACGAACAGCCGGGTGATGAAGGATTTGATCCTGGCAGAGAAGGCTGCGGGCAAAACCATTATTTTGACCACTCACAATATGCAGGATGCGACGGAGTTGTGCGATCGGGTTGCTTTTATTGTGGGCGGGAATATCTGCGCCCTGGACAGTCCTCATAACCTGATTATGTCACGGGGAGCGGCCAGGGTCACCTATAGCTATCTGGGTAATGGGGAGCAGGCCGGAAGCTGCCCTCTATCACTGGTGTCGGAGGATCAGACCCTGCGCAGGCTGATCACTGAGAACCGCCTGCTGTCTATTCACAGCAGTGAACCGACGTTAAACGATATTTTCATGGATGTCACCGGGAGGACGCTGGTATGAAGATAAGAAGTTTGATTCTGTGGGATATGCGTTTTCAATTTAAGTATGGGTTTTACTTGATCTATGGGATTCTGACGGTTCTGTATGTTACCGTGCTGCATGCGCTCCCCTCCGCATGGCAGGAGAAGACGGCTGTACTGCTGATTTTCTCCGATCCGGCGGCTATGGGCTTGTTTTTCATGGGGGCCATTTTACTGCTGGAGAAAAGCCAGCGGGTGCTGCATGCACTGGCGGCATCGCCGGTTTCGGCGGCAGAGTATATCGGCTCCAAGGTAATTTCCCTGGGGCTGCTCTCGGTCCTGGTGGCACTGCTGCTCTCCTTATCGGCCAATGTGCAGAATCTGCCTTTAGTGCTGCTCGGTACCGCCCTGGCTTCCGTTATGTTTACACTGCTTGGCATCATTGCCGCTACGAAGATCACCAGCCTGAACCAGTTCCTGCTGGTGGCTGCCCCTCTGGAGCTGGTGTGTTTTGTCCCTGCTATTCTCTCCTTGTTTGAGATCGGTCCCAGGGTGCTGCACTTTTACCCTCCAAGCATCTGTATCGGAATGATACAGGGAAGCCTCCCTTATCCGGTTCTGGACTTGGCGCTGGTGATTCTGGCAATTGTGCTGCTGTTTTGGATTACCCGTCGGTTTGTCGTTAAGCTATGGCGGCAGACAGGAGGTGCCCGGTTATGAGAGCGATTCGGATCTGTTTTCTGCACATGCTGCAGGTGGTCCGCCGGGATATGATGCTGGTAATGGTCTGTACCGCACCATTGCTGATCGGCCTGGCCCTCCGGTTTCTTCTGCCCGCTTTGGAAAATATACTGACCGGTTATTTCGATCGGACTTCTATTTTGGCTCCCTATTATAGCCTGTTTGATCTGTTCTTTGCGGTTATCACACCGCTTATGTTCTGCTTTGCGGCAGCTATGGTTATGCTGGAGGAGATCGACGATCACTTAGCCGGCTATCTTTCTGTAACGCCGTTGAAGAAGTCCGGCTATCTACTGGCCAGGCTGGGAATCCCCGCCTTGTGTGCCTATGGAGCCGCGGTGGTTCTACTGCCGGTGTTTGGGCTGACGGAATTGTCTTTGGCAGATGTCCTGCTGATGGCCGCATCCGGCACTGCCCAGGGACTTATGAGTACCATGATGATCGTGGGGTTTTCCAGTAATAAACTGGAGGGCATGGCGGTCACCAAAATCTCCTCTTTGGTTCTGCTGGGAGCTTTGGTTCCTTATTTTGTCCCAGGCAGTATCGGCTATCTAGCTTCCCCGCTGCCCTCCTTCTGGATGTCCAAAGCGGTTCGTGAAGGGCGTCCGCTCTGCTATCTGCTCGCAATTCTGCCGGCTGTGCTCTGGTGCATTTTCCTGGGCAGACAGTTCGCACGTAAGGTGGCAAAATGAATCGTTAGATACTTTTACCATTTTCAGGAGTTCAGAAAATCCACACTTTCATACTCGAACATGGCCAGGAACTTTTTAGCCCGTTCCGTCTTGGGCGCTTCAAAAAATTCTCCCGGTGGAGCTTCTTCGACAATTTCGCCCCCTTCCAGAAAGACTACTTTACTGGCAATCGCTTTCGCAAAGGCCATTTCATGGGTAACAACAATCATCGTAATACCTTCTCGGGATAACCCGGCTAAGAGCTTTAAGGTTTCTCCCACCAGCTCCGGATCCAAAGCAGAGGTGGGTTCATCGAAGAGGATTACCTCCGGATTCGTTACCACCGCCCGGGCGATCCCCACCCGCTGCTGCTGGCCACCGGACAGCTTGCCGGGATAAAAGTCGTATTTGTCCGAAAGTCCCACCTTATCCAGGGCCTGCCTGGCGATTGCCACCGCTTCCGTCTTCGGCATCTTACGGCCAATGATCAAGCCCTCCGTTACATTTTCCAAAACCGTTTTATTGTTGAATAAATTATGCGCCTGAAAAACAAAGGCCGTCTTCTTACGGATGTCCAGAATTTCTTTTTTACCGGCTTTCTGAAAGTCCACATAAGAATCGGCAAGCTTCATTGTTCCGGCATCGGCTTTTTCTAAAAAATTGATGCATCGCAGCAGGGTCGTCTTGCCGGAGCCGCTGGCTCCCAGGATTACCACCGTTTCGCCCTTATTACACGAAAAGTCTATCCCCCGCAGCACCTGATTGTCGCCAAATGCCTTGCGAATATTGTTTAATTCGATCATGTGTCTCTCCTTATCAGAGTACCTTATACCGCTTAAAATGGTTCTCCAGAACGGAAAACATTTTTTCAATGCAAAGGCAGACCATCAGATACACCACAAATACTACTAAATAAGCCTCAATATAACGGGTCTCATAGGCCGCTGCCAGCTTCCCTTCCGCCATGATCTCCACGACACCAATGACAAATGCCAGCGACGTACCTTTTAAAATACTTTGTACCGTATTGCACATACTGGGCAGGGCAACTACCAGGGCCTGGGGGATCACCACCCGGTAATAGCCCTGAAATGTGGTCAGGCCGGCGGATAAAGCAGCCTCCATCTGACCTGACGGAACCGATTGGATGGCCGATCGAAAAGTTTCCGCTAAGTAGCCAGAGGTATTTAAGATAAAAATCAGAATCGCGTATCCTAACGGATTTTCGCCAGACAGGCTGATTCCGAAGCCGATGGAGGCAAAAAAAGCATTCAGCATGCGGGGCAGACTGAAGTAGAGAAGATAGATCTGCACCAACAGCGGTGTGCCCCGGATAAAAGAAACGTAGACGGCGAAAACCTGGCTGACTACCGGAACGCGATTAATCCGCGCCAGGGCGATCAAAAAACTGATGGGCATCGCCACAATCATCGACGTGGCCGTAATCAACAACGTCACCGGAACCCCTCGGAGAATCTGCGGAAGAGACTCCCAGGCAAAAACAAAATCCAACATGCTCTCTTCCTCCCCTCTTCCCTTACGTTGCTGCCCGATTTTTGGTATAATGCTTCTCCAAAAAATCGGACAGCTTTTCAATCACAAGGGAAATCACCCAATAAATCAGGGATACGGCGATAAAAACTTCAATCTTTTTAATGCCATATCCATTGGTACTGATTAATTTCGCCTGACCTAATAAATCCACCACTCCCAAAGTAAAAATTACCGATGTATCCTTCAGTATCTGGATGATGGTATTCCCAAAGTTAGGCAGAGCCACCGCAAAGGCCTGGGGTATGACAATCCGGGTCAGCGCCTGGAATTCCGATAAGCCCACGCTGACACCCGCTTCATACTGCCCCTTGGGTACAGACTCGTAGGCTGCCCGCATGGTTTCGGAGAAATAAGCTCCAGAAAACATCGTATAGCAAATGATCCCGAACGAAACCTTATCCCACCCACTGATATCCAGGCCTACCAAAGACAGCAAGACCGGCAGGCCATAAAACAGTAAGAAAAGCAACACAATCGTTGGCGTACTCCGGATCACCCGGATATAAGCCCCGGCAAGCCCTCGCAAAACCTTTCCCTTGCGCAGGCGAAAGATCACCAGAACAAGGCCTAGTAAAAAACCAAAGGCTAAGGAAATAAATGCCAGCTTGATCGTCAATGGAAAGGCTTTCATCAGCTTGGGAATCACTTCTACCATATAGGATAAATCAAATCCTTGTTCCATGAACCGTTCCTCCTTCCGGTGAGCAGCCGATGGCTGTCACCTACGATTCGTTGCTGTCTGCCGCTAAGAAGACATTCTCACCCAGCCATTCCACTGCCAGACTGCTAAGGGTTCCCTGCTCCTTCAAAGTCTTCAGGGCATCCGATACTTCCCTGGCCAGCTCAGTCTGTTCCTTGTTAAAAATACAGTAGGTCGGACTCGCCGCCAAGACCGACTCCGACACCTTGAGCTGATCCATCAGTCCCAGTCCCTCAGCGGTAACTGCGTGCCCGTCAATCGTGGTGACAAATGCATCATACCGGCCTTCCACAATCCACCGGTAGGCATCGGCCCGATCCAGGGATTCAATGTTTTCAATCTGTACCGGTGCGTCGGGATGGGTTTCGTTATACTCCTTTACCACGGCAAAGGTACCCCAATTGGCCGGCATGGGAACCAGCTTAAAGCCATGAGCCGCCACATCATCCAAGGTATCCAGATCGGTCTGATCGGCACGCATAATCAGTTTCGTTAAAGTCACGCCCAAATTCTGCTCCGGAAACAGGAACTTTTCTTCTCTCGCCGGGGTCTTCATCAGGCTGTTACTGCCCATTTCATAGGCACCGGTCTCCACCCCCACCAGCATACTCTCATAATCCATCGCCTCAAATTCAAATTGATAACCCTCTAATAACTCATCCACCTGCTTCAAAACCTCTACATCATACCCGGTAATATTGCCATTATCGTCCACAAAAGTCTTAGGCTTATCCGTACTTACCACTGCAATTTTGATTACCTTGACCGGATTGCCCGCCGTACTGGTTTCTTCTTGTGATGTAGTAGTGGTCTCCTCTTTTGATGCGATGGTGGTCCCTTCCTGCGATGCCGCAGTAGTTTCTTTGCTCCCTGAACATCCGGTGACTGCGGTCATCAGCAGTGCAGCCAACAAACAAATAAACTTCTTCCTCTTTTTCATCCGTCTTCCTCCTAAATTGTGCAATAGTTGTGTACGAGTTCCAATAGCGCCTTTAGTTCCTGAACTGGAATTTGCCCGGAGACGCCGGCCTCGCGGTCCAGACAGCCAAACACCAAGACATTTCCAAATACCTCACCCGCCACCCGGGATATGGCCCCCCTTTGCCCGGATGAAATCCCAATCATGGGGATCTGCCACTGCTCCTGAATACAGGCACAAGCCTGGAGCAAGCGGGCCACATCAGCAGCGTGCTTCGGCGTAACCGCCAGCTTGATGGCGTCAGCACCCTGCCGGACACACGCTTCCCCATAGCGGATCAGGTCTGCCAGCGGCGGTGTAGCCGATAAATCATGGTGGGAAAACAGCAGCGGGATGCCCTGCCGATGCGCCTCTGCCCGCAAGGCAGACACGGTCTCCGTCCCGGCCGTCACTTCCACATCCAGCAGATCCAGCCCGCCAGATTCCAGAATCCGGCGATTACAAGCCAGATAACCCGCTGAATCCAACGTTCCCCGGCCTCCTTCCGAACAGCTGCGATAGGTGAAGAGAATCGGTAGCTTCGTATAGCGGCTCCGCAGCTCTACCAACGCTTGCGCTGCCTGATCCGGCCACATATCCGCTGAAAAATAGTCGGCTCTCACCTCTAAGAAATCCGCTCCGCGCTGCTCCGCGGACATAGCCATCTGCCAGAGCTCTTCTTTCGAAGATGCTTTTATCGGAATACAAATCTTCGGAATTCCTTCCCCCAAGACCACCCCCCGTAAAATCAGCTGCTTCATACGTTCACCCCTTGCCGGAATCGGTATATAACTCCTGAATGATTCTCTTAACCGGCATCTTTTGACCAACCCACATTTCAAAGGCAACGGCGGCCTGTCCCACCAGCATATTAAGTCCGTTAATGACCTTACACCCATTTGTCTCCGCATCCTGTAAGAGTTTTGTTTTCTTAGGGTTATAGATGGATGTGGTGACCACCAGATCTTTTCGCAGAACCTTCGGGTCCGCAATATTGGTCTGACCAACCATATCGCCAAAGCCCACCACCGTCGCATCGGTTAAGATATCGCTATCGGCAATTTCCTCATAGAGTTTCACCGTATCTTCCAATGGATATACCTGCACCAAACACTCCGGGCACACGCGTCGAATCTTTTCAGCAGTCTCCTGCGCGTGCGGATACATTCCGGACTGCAGGTCAAATATAGACAATTCCCGAATGCCATCCAAGGCGCATTGAATTTGGATGGCGGTACCGGCTCCGCCGGCACCCAAGATCGTCATCTTCTTATCCTTGATGGCTACACCTTCTTCCTGCAAGCCATAGACATAACCCATCCCGTCGGTCATATGTCCGGTAAGCTTCCCGTCATCATTAATGACCATGTTGACAGCCCCTACCATCTTAGCCGCCGGTGTAATGGCATCCAGATACTTCGCAATCTCCCAGCGATTCGGCTTCGCCACATTGCAGCCCCGGATGTTCATGGCACGAATGCCCCTGACAGCGGCTTCCAAATTCTCAAACGGAACATCCAGTGCGACATACACATAATCCAGCCCCAGCATAGCAAATGCGTGGTTGTGCAGCTGTGGCGAAGAGACATGCGTAATCGGACTTCCAATCACGCCCAGCACCTTGGTCCTTGCCGTTACTTCCCTTTGTAATCCCATCTTCATTTTCTCCTATTCTTTTACCATTATGCGGATAATCTCGCGATCCGTTTCCTTCATGCTTTCTTTTCCCAGCCGCCCCACATGAGCCAGGGTATGCTCGACAGTATCGGCAACGATTCCCTCACCCCCTTGGAATTCCTTACCTTCCCGAACCATCCAGTATCCCAGGATACCGGCCTCTACCGCGGCTGCAATTTTGGCGGCGCAGGAAGCTTTAGCGCCATCACATATGGTGCCTGATAAAATCGCAATTCCGTTGGAAATGGTTTTCTCGACCTCAGTACGGCCGGCACCATAAAGATAAGCAATTCCGCCGCCGGCTCCGACGCCGGCACTTACCACCCCACAGTACGCCGACAGATATCCGATCTTGGATTTTAGATAGATGGCAATCAAATTGGATAGAACCAACGCCCGATAAAGGTCCTCCGGCTTGGAATGGAGCTCATTAGCAAATTCAATTACCGGAACCGATGCAGTGATCCCCTGATTGCCACTGCCGGAATTGATCACTACCGGCAGCTCACAACCAGCCATCCGTGCATCGGATCCGGCCGCGGCGGCAGCCTTCGCCCGTTCCATCACACCCCAGGGACCCCTGGTCTGTAAGAGCTTTCCGATTCCGGCGCCGTAACTGCCATGCAGTCCTTCCGCGGCAATGGCACTGTTGCAATTAATCTGCCGGTCCAGCAGAGGCTGTATCTCTGCCAATGCCACATTCTGAGTAAACTCCCATATCTGTTCCAGATTCAGAGTGTTCCTGCTCTCCCGTTCCGCATCACCGGCTACGATGGTCTGCCGGAGGAGGACTTGACCATTTTTCTCTAACAGTACCACATTCGTATGATAGTCGGCAATCCGAATCCGTACCTGATCCGCGCCCCGGTACAAGGTCAGCATAAGATCAAATACTTTGTCGGTTGCAAGCAGGGACACCTGGATGGGCGTCTGGTCCCGATACCGGCGAATCGCGTCATGTTCCGCTACGGCAACATCTGCCAATACCTCCAGCTGGCGTTCCGGTACCCCAGCGATCACTCCGGCAGCCACTGCTGCCTTTAGTCCCCGCAGGTTCCCCGTATGAGGCACTACCGCACTCTTAACATTCTTAATCATATTGCCGCTGGCCTCCACCACAATTGCATCCGGAACCGCGCCTAAGACCTGCCTGCCCCGAGCCGCGGCATAGGCCACAGCGATTGGTTCCGTACAGCCCACGGCAGGAATTAATTCTTCCTGTAGAATCTGCAGGTAATCCTGATATACCTGATCTGTATTCCCCATCTTTCTTCTCCACTGATATAGCAACTGCGTTGACGGTTTGGTTGTTATTGTTCTGACTTCTGTTTATTTTGTTGGTTAAATTATATCACTTCTCTGATTTATTGGGAATTTCGCTTTTTTAACCAATGTTTTGAATTGTAAAGTCTGGCTACTCACTGCTTTTAATCGATTTTACTATTCAATTGGCAGAAAATTGGCGACACAGCAAAAAAGACCCTTGACGGTTCTTCATCAAGAGTCTTGTTTCTTCTTCAAAGATTTGCTTTGGGTGATAGCAGCACCGGTTTTGGATTGCCGGCCCAAGCCACACAAAACGCAGTGAATTTCGCTACCATCTGGCTCCGCTTCTCGCTGAGAGGCAGCACCAGGGATACGGTCCTCTGCACCCGGGGTTCCAAAGGGATACATACGGTTCCTTTATTCCCCTCATGATCCCAGGCCGTCTTGGTCATAATATAAATACCCAAATCTCCGGCTACCATATAGTGATAAGTACTGTTGCTGCTGTTGCTGGTGGAAATATTCAGCTTTAGATGGTTTTTCCGGCAGATCTCCTCAATATCCAGGGCAATACCCGACATCATCGGCGGCGCCAATAACCGCTCTCCCTGTAATTCCTTCCAGGACACTGCTTCCCTGGCCGCGAAAGGATGTGCGCGGCTTACTTCCACCCCTAAGAAATCGGTAACCATCGGATACGCTTCTAACACCACCCCTTTGGGAAGCATCTTATCGGCCGCCGTCAGAAAGGCCACATCAATCTCCCCCTGCTCGATCAATGCCACCAGCTGCTGGCATTCCGCTTCCGTATAGGATATCTCCACATTCCGGAACGTCTTCTGAAAAGAAACAAAACAGTCCGGAATGCCAAATCCTTCCATTCCGGGAAAGTGCCCTACTGCAATCTGGCCCCGTTCCGAACAGGCATACTCATGCATCGTATTCTTTAACCCCTCCAGCTCACCGGTGATTCCGGAGGCAATCTTCACGAATTCCATACCGGCATCCGTTAACTCCACACTTCTGGTACTGCGCCGGAACAGATCCACGCCCAATTCACGTTCCAGCTTACGAATCTGCTGCGACAGAGCTGAGCGGGTCAGATGAACCTCCTCTGCAGCCCGGGAAAAATTGTGATATTTCGCCACGGCTAACGCATATTCAATCTGAAATATTTCCACGGGAACACCTCCAGGGTACCGTTTTTATTATTGTAACAACACTCCTTCCGATTGTCAAATAATAATAAACAAAGGATCATACCCCTAGGATAAAACTTTATTTAGCCTTCCGTCCTTCTCTCTTCCGCATGTTTGCATCCAGAATCCGCTTCCGGATCCGCAGGCTGGCCGGTGTAACCTCCAGCAGCTCATCCGTATCAATGAACTCCAGGCACTGCTCCAGGCTCATGACCCGGGGCGGTGTCAGCTTCAGCGCATCGTCCGAACCCGAAGCCCGTGTGTTCGTCAGCTGCTTCCGCTTGCACACGTTTACTTCAATATCATCTACCTTTCCATTCTGCCCCACTACCATTCCACCGTAAACCCGCTCGCCAGGGCTAATAAACAGAAGGCCACGCTCCTGGGCATTAAACAAACCATAGGCCACGGCCTCTCCCGCCTCAAAGGCAATCAGAGATCCCTGGCTCCGGTATTGAATATCCCCTTTATAGGGGGCATATCCATCAAACAGCTGATTCATAATGCCATTTCCCTTGGTGTCCGTCAGGAACTCATCCCGGTATCCAATCAGCCCGCGGGAAGGAATGGAAAATTCCAGCCGGGAATAGCCGGTACCCGAGGGAGCCATATTCCGCAGCTCTCCCTTTCGAATACTTAGCTTCTCGATAACCGCGCCGGAAAACTCTTCCGGCACATCCACATACACCATTTCCATGGGCTCTAACAGCTTCCCGCTTTTATCCTGTTTATACAGAACCTCCGCCTTGCTGACGGCGAATTCATAACCCTCTCGACGCATATTTTCAATCAGCACGGACAAGTGCAGCTCACCCCGGCCGGATACCTTGAAGGAATCTGCGCTGTCTGTCTCTTCCACCCGCAGGCTCACATCCGTATTCAATTCGCGGAACAACCGGTCACGGATATGGCGGGAAGTGACGAACTTGCCCTCCTGCCCTGCAAAGGGGCTGTCATTTACCAATACATTCATTGCCAGCGTAGGCTCTGAAATTTTCTGAAAGAGAATCGGGTCCGGCGCCTCGGTAGAGCATAGGGTATCTCCGATATGGATATCCGTAATGCCGGAAATGGCCACAATTGACCCGATGGAAGCTTCGTTTACTTCCACCTTATTCAATCCATCAAACTCATACAGACGGCTGATTTTGACCTTCTTAAATTTCTCTGGGTCATGGGCATTTACCAGCGCCACTTCCTGATTCACCTTCAGGCTGCCGTTGTCCACCTTACCCACGCCAATCCGGCCCACGTACTCATTATAGTCAATGGTACTGATTAACACCTGTGTGGACGCTTCCGGGTCACCCTCCGGTGCCGGGATGTAATCCAAAATGGTCTCAAAGAGAGGTACCATATTACTCGGTTCCTCCTCCAAATCTAAGGTGGCCCATCCTGCCTTAGCCGAAGCAAAAATAAAAGGGCAGTCCAACTGACGATCCGAAGCATCCAGCTCCATCAGCAGTTCCAGCACCTCATCAATGACCTCCTGAGGACGTCCTTCCTCCCTATCCACCTTATTAATACATACAATTACGTCCAGATCCAACTCCAGCGCTTTCTTCAGCACGAACTTCGTCTGGGGCATAGCTCCTTCAAAAGCATCCACCACCAGAATTACTCCGTTCACCATTTTCAGAACACGCTCCACCTCACCACCGAAGTCCGCATGGCCCGGTGTATCAATAATATTAATTTTCGTATCCTTATAAAGAACCGCCGTATTCTTAGCAAGAATCGTAATTCCACGCTCCCGTTCCAGATCGTTGGAATCCATTACTCGTTCTGCTACATCCTGGTTCTCCCGGAATACACCGCTTTGTTTCAAGAGCTCATCCACCAATGTGGTCTTGCCATGGTCTACATGAGCAATAATGGCAATATTCCGGATATCTTCCCGCTTCATCTTCATTTCGTTTTTCTCTCCTCTTCTGCTTTCTGTACGCCCTGCTTTTCCAAAACATGTACATCCATCTGAGGAAGCGGAATGTGTATATTTTGCTCATCAAAGGACAACTTAATTTTTTCATTGGCTTCCCATTTGGAAGAAAGGTAATCCGAAGAAAGTACCCAGACCCATCCTCCAAGTACCACCGCACTTTCTGCCAGCTGGTCCACAAAGACTGTGACCGGCTGATTGGGCAGGCGCCGGGAAACATCCTCCAGTGCCTTCTCCATAACCGCTTTTGCCTTCTTCAAATCCTCTTTATAAGAAATGGACACAGATACTTCCACCCGGCGTTTCCCCTGGGTACTGAAATTCGTCAGACTACTGTTAGCCAGGGCACCATTGGGCACCGTCACCGTCTTCTCATCCGGTGTCAGCAAGGTTGTATAAGTGAGACCAAGCCGGACAACGGTCCCGGAATTTCCATGGGTGTCCTCCGTAATATAGTCCCCGATCTGAAAAGGCTTCGTAATCATCAGCAGCACTCCGCCGGCGAAATTACTAAGACTGCCCTGAAAAGCCAGTCCGATCGAAAGCCCCGCAGAGCCAATCAACGCCACCAGAGAAGTAGTCTCATAGCCAACCGCCTTCATCATCACAGAGATCAGCACCATATACAGCAGCACCCGGATCACCTGCACCGACATCATCTGTACTGCTTTATCCAGCTTACTCCGGGATAAGGCCCGTTTCATAAAACGAATCGCAAGCTTAATCAGGCGCGTCCCGATAAAATAGATCAATGCCAGCTCCAGCAAGTCCCATCCAAAGTCAATAATTGTCGGCATTGCCGCATCCAGCCAGCGCTTTGCCTGCGATAGATTCTCCTCGGCCGCTTCCATTACTTCTGCCGTCCGTAAAATATGCATACCCATTGCAACTCCCTGCCAAATTTGGACTTTATCCATAAAAACTCAATAATCATACCATTTTCAGCAATGAATGGCAAGGCTTATCCCTTGATCCTGCTATTTTTTTATAAAATAATACCATTTTTCTTTCGGGGTATGCTATAGTAGAAAAATGCGGAATGCTTTTAATAAGGAGTTATCCATGAAAGAACTAGTAACACTATTTTTGACATTCGCCCGTATCGGCGGAATGACCTTCGGCGGTGGATATGCCATGCTTCCAATGCTGCAGAGGGACATCGTGGAGAAGCATCACTGGGCCACGGAGGAAGAACTGATGGATTACTATGCCATCGGTCAATGTACCCCCGGCATCATTGCAGTGAACACGGCCACCTTCATTGGCCACAAACAAAGGGGCCTGATTGGCGCACTCTTTGCCACCTTTGGAATTGTCTTTCCTTCCTGGGTCATTATCATGATTATTGCTACTTTCATCAGCAATTTTACGGATCTTGCGATTGTGCAAAATGCATTTGCCGGAATACAGGTCTGCGTCTGTGTTCTGATTCTGAATGCGGTATTGAGGCTCTTCAAAAAATCTGCGGTCGATGCAGTCACAGGGCTTCTCTTTGCGGCTATTTCCCTGCTGTCGGTTTTCACCAATCTTTCACCGGTTCTTTTCGTAATCTTTGCCGGTCTTTTCGGGATTCTGGTACGGTGCCTGGGGAGGAAAAACGTTAAATGATCTTATATTTTGAATTATTCCTGGAATTTTTTAAGATTGGGCTTTTCTCCATCGGAGGCGGATTGGCTACACTGCCATTCCTGCAGGATTATGCTGCCAGGACCGGCCTGATTACCGAAGCAGATATTGCTAATATGATTGCCATTTCAGAATCCACACCAGGTCCGATCGGCGTTAACTCCGCTACTTATTTTGGCTACCAGCTGGGAGGCATTTCCGGCAGCATCTTTGCTGTCCTGGGACTGGTCGCACCCTCGGTTATCATCATTATCCTGGTGAGCCGCATTCTGCAGAAATTTAAAAGTAATTCCTATGTGGATGCCGCATTCTACGGCCTCCGCCCGGCCTCTACCGCTTTGATCGCAGCAGCGGGGATTGGTGTTGCCCGCATTACCCTGCTGGATGAGACGCTGTATCATCTGACCGGCAGTCTGTCGGAACTCTTCCGCTGGAAGCACATCTTACTGGCCGTTCTGCTATTTTTCTTAATTAAAAAGACCAATAAACATCCGGTCGTATATCTGGCCGGCTCTGCCGTGGTGGGCATACTTTTCCACTTCGCCGGAGTTTAAGTTTAGTGCACCGGCACATTTTTACTATTGTATAGGGGGGATACAAAGAAATGCCAATTGGTATAATCGTAAATTGTACGGCTGTTTTTCTGGGAGGAATACTTGGCGCTGTTTTTTGTGAGAAAATCGCATGGCGGGTGAAGGACAGCCTGCCTAAAGTATTCGGCTTCTGTGCCCTGGCAATGGGCATGGTAAATATTATCAAAGTCGACCAGCTTCCGCCGACCATCATGGCCATCATTATCGGCACCGCACTTGGGGAGTTCTTCTATCTGGAACGAGGCGTAATGTATCTGGGAAAAAAGCTGCAAAAACCGGCGGAGAAAATTTTCAAGGCAGAGCGTTCGTTCTTAACGGACGAAGAATTCTCTGCCGAGTTCATAACGATTATTGTCCTGTTCTGTGCCAGCGGCACCGGTATCTTCGGAGCTTTGCATTCCGGTCTGACCAATGATCATTCCGTTCTGTTCAGCAAAGCAATTCTGGACTTTTTTACCGCCCTGATTTTTGCTACCCGTCTGGGCTTTCCTGTGTCCATCGTTGTCCTTCCGCAGGCACTGATCATGCTGGTTCTGTTCTTTAGTGCAGAGCTGCTTATGCCGCTTATCAGCGATTCCATGTTAGCAGACTTTTCCGCCTGCGGCGGAATCATCATGCTCGCCACCGGTATGAAACTTAGCAAGCTGGTGAATGTATCCCTGGCCAATATGCTGCCAGCCATGGTCTTAGTTTTTCCCTTGTCTTACATATGGTCCTTAATCGTATCAGGGTTGTGACCGGTACGCCAACATCAACTCCACCATCCGGCCATAGCTTTGTACACCGTCGCTCTGGCTGTTTGCCTTTAAATATGTATCATTAATCTGGGTAGCCACCTCCGCCACCGGCCCGTCATACCGCCGCCAGAACCAGGAGCTGTACACCAGATCCAGAATCGCCGTATCACAGAGCGTATCCCGGATTTCCCGGTAGCGGTCTGCATCCATCCGGCTTAAGGCATTACCCGCATAAATAAACCCCATCAAATAACCACTATAACGGAATTCCGGAGAATTAGAGCCGATACAGGCCAGCCAGGCAATAAAATTCGCCTCGTCCTCCCGCATAAACCCCTTCAAATGAGACAACTCATGGCACAAGGTAAGCGGCAGCTCTGCCGCGGGAATATCCCTGTTATAATTCGCTTCGATTGAAAAAGGAGAATAAATACCCGAGATCTGCTGGTAAGACAGAATATCCGAGATCCAAATAGGCTTAGGCTCCGGATAGAAACCTGCCAGCAGCTCGTACTTTCCTCCCAGCACCTCCATAGCATCCACTGCGGTCTCCCGAACAGCCCCTGTCAGTTCACATCTTCCGTCTCCATCCACCTGAATTTCAACCGCTTCCCGATTCACCGCCTCCACCATGGCCAGGCATAGCTGCTCCAGCTCTTCCTTCGAATAAGCGGCCACTGTCAGCCCAATGGCCTCCGAAATCGTCTCTCTCTGATAATTAATCCCCCCAAAAAGCATAAAACCCAAAAACAGCCCGCCAAAAATCCCCAGCAGCATACGTAAGGCCGCCATAGCACAATCCCGCCGACTCCAAAATTTCCGTATCAGACGCACTAACCCTCTGACCACACAAACCATAAGAAAAAGAAGCAGCCCATAAAGGCAGAACTCCACCACCGAAAAAGGAAATATCCCCGTCAAACGTCCCACCGTATTAACAAAAAGCGGATAAATCACACGAGCATACCAACTGGCAAATCCCCCGCTCATTCGAGACACAAGCAGCAGAAGCAATGCCAGTACCCACACGATCAAAATTATCACCCAGGATCTTTTCTTACCCATCCGCGTTCCCCACTATGTAAAGAATTTCATAACTGCTGTACCACAATTCTCATTTATTATATCATATCCGGAGATGCATTTGAAAAAAAATCAAAACCTCTGCTGTCATTATATGGATGTCTTTACAATCCGCCCGCATACCAAAAATGTCCATTCCGGCATCACTCAAGATGATCCCAAAATGGACATTTTACCAACTCTCACAACCATCAAGCCGAAAAATACTCTTCTCCCAGCTTCTCAAAAAACGGCAGCGAATTCACGATCGTCTCATAAGAAACACAATACGCAAGGCGCACATACCCCGGGCAGGCAAAGGAACTGCCGGGCACGATCAGGATATTGTACTCCTTCGCCCTTTTACAGAACTCCTTCTCATCCTCCGTAGGAGACTTCACAAACAGGTAAAACGCCCCCTCCGGCTTAATACACGAAAACCCAGCCTTCACCAGCCCCTCATACAAAGTATTCCGGTTCCGCTCATAATAAGATACATCCGTCTGGGCATCCATACACCGGCCAATCACTCTCTGGATCAGCGAGGGCGCATTCACCGCACCACTGATCCGGTTCACAATCGAAGCCGCCGTAATTACCGTCTCGCTGTCTTCCAGTTCGTCGGGAATCACCAGATAACCAATCCGCTCTCCCGGCAGAGACAACGATTTACTGTAAGAATACGCTACGATCGTATTGTTATAATATTTCGTCACATAAGGGACAAAAGCACCATCATACGCCAGCTCCCGGTAAGGCTCGTCGGAGATCAGGAAAATCACCGTTTCAAATTCCTTCTGCTTGCGGTTCAGAATCTCTGCAATGGTCCGGATGGTCTGCTCCGAATAAATCACACCCGTGGGGTTATGAGGGGAATTAATGATAACAGCCCGTGTCTTCGCCGTAATCTTCTCCTCAAACTCCTTAAGATTCGGCTGGAAGGTCTCCGTATTGGGTGAGATCACCACCAGCTTTCCATCGTAATTATTCACATAAGCACCATACTCCACAAAGTAAGGAGCAAAGGTAATCACCTCTTCGCCGGGATTCAATATAGTCTTCAAAGCCACATTTAATCCACTGGCAGCCCCCACAGTCATCAGAAGATTCTTTGCCGCAAAAGCCGTGCCGAAGCGGCGATTCAAAGAATCGGCGATCACTGCCCGTACATCCTCAAACCCGGCATTGCTCATATATCCATGTACCATGGTGGATTCTTCTTCATTTATAATATCGATGATGGCTTGCTTCACTTCCGGCGGTGCCGGCACATTGGGGTTCCCAATGCTGAAATCATAGACTTTATCCTCTCCGTAGATTGCTTTTAAACGGCCGCCCTCTTCAAACATCGCGCGGATAGCCGAGTTATTTTGCAGCAATGGTTTCATTTTATCCGAGATCATTCGATAATGCCTCCTGTCTCTTTCTGCTCTCCAAAGGGACTCCTGCCTCCTGCGCCTGCATCAGACTGCATCCATGCCGCTCTGCAGTGCCTCCAGATTAATTTCTACAAACTGCGGTTTCACTGTACTGCGTACAATGCTCTCCCAGTCAATTTTCGTCAGTTCCATAATTTTAATAATTGTTCCCAGAAGAATGATATTGGCCACCTTCGCATTTCCCAGCCCATTCGCCAGCTCTGCCGCGTTTATTACCTTAGCGGACACATGCTTCCGGATCTCTTCCAGAATATCCGGCGCATAAGTCTCATCACCGGTAATTACCGGAATGGAAGGGATTTCAAAATCATTTACTACCGCAGTACCATCCTTCTTCAGGAACCCGATATACCGCAGCGCCTCCATTTTCTCAAAAGCCACCAGCATATCCGCGCCGCCCTCATTGATAACGGGGGACGCCACGCTTTCTCCATAGCGTACCTGGGAGGAAACGCTGCCTCCCCGCTGGGACATCCCGTGGATCTCACTCATCTTCACATCATAACCGGCCTCCATTAAGCCGGCGGTAAGAATCTTGCTCGCCAGGATCGTGCCCTGACCGCCTACGCCTACCAGGAGAATGCTCTTCGTCATTTTACTGTTCCTCCCTCTCAATTGCGCCGATCGAACAGGCCTGCTCACATACACTGCAGCCTACACAGGAAGTACGGTCAATCCGTACCTGCGGCATATCCCGTCCTACGCTGAGAGCAGGACAGCCCGTCTCCAGGCAGATTTTACAGCCAATGCAGATATCAGGATCCACATGGCATTTGCCCTGGAACATTCCTTCGAACTCCTGCTTGTCGGCCTCCGAGAACTTCTTCAGCACACAGGGATAGCGGGTAATGATTACAGAGGGCTCATTCAGAGCCAGACAGTAATCCAATGCTTCGTTGACCTGGTCCAGCAGGTTCGGGTCAATCACACGGATATGCTTTACTCCCAGAGAGCGCACTAATGTCTCTATATCAATAATATTTGTCGGCTCACCCATGGCGTCAAAGCCAGTGCCCGGATTCTCCTGATGGCCGGTCATACCGGTAATCCGGTTATCTAAAATAACGCTGATGGTATTGCTCTGGTTGTACACCGTATTAATCAAAGAATTAATTCCCGTATGGAAGAAAGTCGAATCTCCCAGTACGGCTACCACGCGCTTACCGCTGTCACCCATATTGAAGACCGTTTGTGCACCGTGTCCCAAGCTAAAGCTGGCTCCCATGCAGAGCGCGGAATGCAACGCCTGATAGGGCTTCGAGGAGGCCAGTGTATAGCAGCCGATGTCACCGCTGATCATCAGATTCTTCCGGTCACTTAAGGTATAGAAGAAACCTCTGTGAGGACATCCGGCACACAGGGTCGGAGGGCGCGAAATGATCTTGCCGGTATCATAATCGATCGTCTCTTCCCCCTGCCCCTGGATCGCACGCCGGATCACATCCGGGGTCATTTCGCCATAGGGCGGGAAGTAATTATTACCCAGGCAGTCAAAGCCCAGCACACGGACTGCTTCCTCCAGATAAGGGTCCGTCTCTTCAATCACGTAAATCGTATCCATCTGCTCACAGAAGGACCGGATTTTCTTCATCGGAAGAGGATAGGTAAATCCAAGCTTCAGGTAAGACACACTGTCGCCAAATACCTCTTTGGCATAATGGTAACAGATACCGGAGGCAATAACACCGGTCTTTCCCGGATGCATCTCCATCCGGTTCAGCTCCGTACCCTCCGAGAATTCCGTAAGCTTCCGGATACGGTCCTCCAGCTTTACCCTAAGTCTGCGGGCCACGGCCGGTACACAGACGTATTTTCCATTGTCAGGCTCCCAGTCTTTCAGCGGGACCTCCCGACGCTCTCCCAGCTCCACAACGGATTTGGAATGACAGACGCGGGTCGTCATCCGAAAAAGAATCGGTGTATTATAAGCCTCGCTGATCTCGTAGGCCTTTACAATCATATCCTTACATTCCTGGCTGTCTGCCGGCTCCAGCATGGGAACCTTGGCGAACTTTGCATAATTACGGTTGTCCTGCTCATTCTGTGAAGAAAACATGCCCGGCTCATCCGCCGTGACGATCACATTACCGCCGTTCACACCCATATATACCCAGGTCAGCAGCGGATCCGCCGCTACATTCAAACCCACGTGCTTCATGCTGGCAATACTGCGGCTGCCGGCAACCGCTGCTCCGATCGCCGCCTCCAGCGCCACCTTCTCATTAGTCGCCCACTCTGAACGTATTTCTCTATAGGTAGACATATTTTCCAGGATCTCCGTACTGGGCGTTCCCGGATATGCAGACGCAAAACGGACTCCTGCCTCATAGGCACCTCTTGCAACTGCTTCATCCCCTGTCATTAACTGTTTCATGCAAATCCTCCGGTAAAAGTTTTGTAAAACCCAATTACCTTTTATTCTATCAAAAAAAATCGGCGCTAACAAGTGGTTTCGTCCGCCTTTTCCAAAAACCGGATGACTAGCTCCAGATCTTCCGCTGTGGTCACTTTTATGTTCGTATAATCTCCCTCCAGCAGCTTTACCGGCAGACCGGCTGCCTCCAGCAGCATACAGTCATCGGTAATTTCCGGATTATCCCGGTGGGCTTTATGTGCTGCCAGCAGAATATCCCGGTGGAAGCACTGTGGGGTCTGGATCAGCCAGGTGTTTGCACGCCTGGTCGTTTTTATTACCTGTCCCCGGTCATCGGTCAGCTTGACCGTATCCTTCGAGGGTACGGCAATCGAGACACCGGGCCATTCCTCCATGGCTTCCAGACAGGCAGTAATATAAAAAGGGCGGATCAGCGGACGGGCACTGTCATGGATCAGTACAAACTGCCCGTGGCTGGCTAAAAGTCCGTGGTATACCGATTCCTGACGCGTAGCGCCGCCGGCGGTACAGATCACCGGCTTCCTGCCATTCCACGCTTCCGCCATCTCCCGTTCCTCCGGCTTCACCACTAAGACCAGCTCATCGACCAAAGGATGGGCATCCAGTACCTCCAGACTGTACTGCAGAATCGGCTTGCCGCCGGCCTCCCGGTACACCTTATTCAGTCCGCCGCCAAAGCGGGTGCCGCTGCCTCCGGCCAGCAGGATCGCCGTCACCATTTTATCCTGAAACATTGTAATTCGGCCCTCCCATAGCTTCACTTTATTCTCGCTGCCGGCCTGATAATTATAACATACTCTGCTCTCTAGCAATATAGGTTCCGGTCAAAGGTTTTACGATCCCCCCATTTTCCATTACCTTCGCTCCCCGCAGATAGACCGTTTCAATCCGCCCCTTAACTTTCTTATCCTCAAAAGGTGCATAATCCACATTCTGCAGCTGCTGCTCTGCCCGGATCCGGCCTTCAAACTGCGGATCTAAAATTACCAGATCCGCATCGCTTCCCGGTGCAATTACGCCCTTCCTGGGATACATTCCATACAGCCTGGCAGGATTCTCTGCCAAAAGCCGGCACATCTGCTCCAGCGTAATCCGATTTTCCTTTACTCCATAAGTATACAACAAAATCGCTCTGGTTTCTACCCCCGGCATTCCGCCCGGAATTTTTGTAAAATCCTGAAGGCCCAGTTCCTTCTGTTTTAGGGTGAAGCTGCAATGATCGGTGGCAATCGTCTGAATCTCATTACGGGCTACCGCCTTCCAGAGGCTCTCCTGATCCTCCGGTTTTCGCAAAGGCGGTGCAATCACATAACGGGCACCTTCAAAACCCGGCAGATAATACACCGAATCCTCCATCAAAAGATACTGAGGACAGGTCTCCGCATAGACTGTCTGGCCCTGTTCTCTGGCTTCTTTAATATTCCAAAGTGCCTGCCGGTTCGTCAGATGTACTATAATCACCGGTGTATCCGCCAGCTTTGCAATCGTCAGTAAGCGGGAAACCGCTTCTGCTTCCAGGCAGGCCGGACGGGTCTCCGGATGACAGGCGACCCGGTTCTCCTTCGCTGCCTGCTTCTCCTCCACCAGAGCCTTAATTACATCGCTATTCTCGCAATGCACACCAGCAATTCCTCCCACCTCGCGAATCCGCTTCAATGCCTGATACAAGGCATGGTCGTTCAGCATCATTGCGTCGTAGGTCATATACAGCTTAAAGGTGGAAATACCCGCCTCCAGCATTTTAGGCAGATCTCTGCTGGTCTGCTCATTCCAATCGGAAATAGCCATATGGAAGGCATAGTCACAGGAGGACTTATCGTCTGCTTTTTTGTGCCAGTTTGCAAGAGCCTCCTCCAGGGTCTCTCCTCTATTCTGTGTTGCAAAATCAATAACAGTAGTAGTACCTCCTGCCAGCGCAGCCTGGGTTCCCGTATAAAAATCATCTGCGGTTACCGTTCCGGCCACTTCCAGGTCAAAATGCGTATGGGCATCAATGAACCCCGGGAAGACCAGTTTTCCCGTCAGATCAATTGTGGCTTCCGCATGGTCATCCAGCTCCGGTGCCACTTTCAGAATTTTTTCTCCCTCTATCAGGATATCGGCATTCTTGCAGGATCTGCCCGATACTACCGACGCATTTTTAAACAGGATTTTCATGGGTTTTTCTCTCCTTTTCATTACGCCGACAGCCCCCTAATGAAGGGGGCTGAAGTAAGTTATGGTGCCAAGGAGAAAAGGAGAATGTGGGGTCGAGTACTACTTTCTCCCTGGCGTAAACCTCTTTTATATCAGCCGACTCGCGGCATCCATAACGAATCAAGAATTTCTTATGCTAACAAATAGTCATAGTCCCGGATCACTGCCAGCATCAGCTGACCCAATCCATCCGGAAGCTCTCCGTCCGGTTCACCGGCCTTAACGGTAAGCGTATTTCCCAAATACCGTACCAGACACTCGGTCGTATCGCGATTGATTACCGTAAAGCCCTGATTCTCACTATCCTGGAAGTCTGCTTCGTTTGCAAACAGGGTAAATTTATCCAAATAGGGGGAACTGCTGTAAGGGCAGAAGCTCTTGCAGTTACCGCACTCGTTACACATATAATCCACATGCACGATCTGGTGTTTCTCGAATCCCGGTACCGCAATTGCCAGATTGGCGCGGTTCGGACATACCTCCTTACAATTCTCGCAGATTTCTCCGCAGGTCAGGCAGCGCTTTGCCTCGTGTACAGGATCTGCCGTCTTCAGAATACCCCGGCGGGAATAAATCGTTTCCTCACCTGCTACCGAATCAAAATCCTGTGCCAATTCCCGGCCGATAATCGCTTCCGCTGCCGCTCTGGCATCGCGGATTCCCTTCACTACGGTAGAAGGCCCCTGCCATGCATCACCTACTACATAGACACCGGGCACTCCGGTCTCATAGGTCTTCGCATCGGTCAATGCCTTGCCACGGCTGTCCACCGCGATTCCATTCGCATTATAGAAATCGGTATCTACCCTTTCTCCCACAGATGCAATCACCAGATCTGCAGGAATCTCTACTGTCTCTGGGATCTCTACTACACTGCGTCTTCCGCTGGCATCGTAATCACTCAATACCGTCTTCCGGCAAACCAGAATATTGTCCTTTAAGGTTACCGGTGCTAAAAGTTCCTGGAAGATCACACCATCCTCCAAAGCCATTACCAATTCTTCCTGGTCTGCCGGCATATATCTCTTGGTTCTGCGGTATACCAGATAAACATTTTCGACTCCGGCATTGTGCTTCGCTGCCCGGGCCGTATCCATAGCGGTGTTGCCGCCGCCGATTACCACGACATTCTTACCTGCGGCGACCTTACCGCCGGTCTTTTTAAACTCAGCCAGGAAATCCAGCGCATTCACGCTGCCGCCTTCTTCCAGCTTTAAGATGCCCGGCTCCGAAGCACCGATTGCGACTACCACATGGGTATAGCCCTGGGACTTCAGTTCGGCAACATCCTTTACCTCTGTATTACAGCGGATTTCCACTCCCATTGCCCTTACCAGCGCAATATCCTTATCAATGGCTTCCGAGCGGATACGGAACTCCGGAATCACATAACGGATCACACCGCCTGCTTCGGCTGCCTTTTCAAAAATCGTTACGGCCGCGCCGCCTCTGGCAAGGAAATACGCGGCTGCCAAACCAGCCGGTCCGCCTCCGATAACGGCCACTTTATGATCGGTACTGATTTCCGGCTTCTGCCGGTTTTTCATCAGTGCATCATAGCCCATATAGGCACATTCCAATTTAACACTGCGGATTGCAATGGACTCTTCATAGAAATTGCGGGTACATTGTCCCTGACAATAATGAGCACAAATCGTGCCGGTGATAAAGGGCAGAGGATTCTTCTCTGTGATCACCTTCATTGCCTCTTCATATTTTCCAGCCTCTGCCAGCTGCAGATAGGTCGTTACATCCTGGTGAATCGGACATCCTTCCTTACAAGGGGACATAAAACAGTCCAGCAGCGGAACCTTCTCCTCTCCTTTGTAAGAGGGGAGCGGCTTTACATCCTTAACATGGAAACGATTCGTCTTTGCCTCCTCCGCCAGCTTCGCTGCTGCCGCCGGGTTTACTCCGTTGAAATTCTTTTCCCCTACTGTTTCTACCAGCTCCGTAATTTGCTTACAGCGCTGATATCCGCCTGGCTTCAGCAGAGTGGTCGCCACGGTTACCGGCCAGATTCCTGCCGCCACAATACCTTCGATATTATACGCATCGGCACCGCCGGAATAGGAAATCCGTAACTCTCCTTCAAATTCCTGTGCCAGTCTGGCTGCCAGCGCTATGGACAGGGGATATAAAGACTTACCGGACATGTACATCTCTTCGCTAGGCAGCTCCTGCTGCTTCACATCGACCGGGAAGGTATTCGTAATTTTCACACCGAATTCCAGTCCCTTCTGACTGCAAAGAGCCATTAAGCGGCGGAGCATCGGCACAGCGTCGCTGTACTGAAGGTCGTCCAGGAAATGGAAATCACCAAAAGCGATGTAGTCATAACCCATTTCATCCAATGTTTTACGGGCAAATTCATAGCCCAGCAAAGTCGGGTTACATTTGATAAAGGTATTCAATCCTTTTTCTTCAATTAAGTAAGTAGCAATTCTCTCAATTTCCTGAGGGGGACATCCATGAAGAGTGGACAGCGTTACGGAATTGCAGACTTCCGCCGGAATGGCTTCAACATCCTCCGCCGTAACCTTTTGGAAGAGTCCTGTATTCTGCAGCAGCCAGCTCTTGCATTCCTGAAAAACCGCTGATCCCGAAGCATTCTTCATGCCCTCAATAAACTGGTCCATCTTGGGCTGCTTAATTCCTTCCAGGTCGTATCCTACGCTCATATTAAACTGGAAACCATCCGCGCTGCCAAGATCGTATTCCTTGGCAATTATATGCAGAATGAACCAGGCCTTAATATATTCATCCATAGCTTCCGGAACCCGCAGTTCCGTAGACCATTCGCAGTTATAGCATTCGTCATCCGCCTTGATACAGGGCTTGCTCACCGGAAGGTCTTCCCCATCCAGCATTTGTACGGTCTTCAGCTCGAAGAAACGGCTTCCTGCATAGTAGGCGGCTACAATATTCTGTGTCAGCTGGGTATGCGGACCTGCCGCCGGACCAATTGGTGTCTCCAGAGACCGTCCAAAAATCATCCGCATATTCTCGGATTTGGCAATATAAGGCCTTTGCAGGCCAAAGACAGTGCCTTGTTCGTCATGCTCCTTTATAATCCAGGTTACCAGCTGGGAAAAGGGAATAGGTGTCATGCGGTCGCTCATATGTATTTCCTCCTGTTTAAGAATTAATCGAATCCCACAGCTGCTCGGAAGAACGGCGGCACTCCGCCATCGCCTTCTCTTCATCAATAACCGTCAGTTCACGGTCCTTCATCAGAACCTTACCGTTACATACCGTCGTCACAACACTGCGGCCTGTCATGCCAAACAGAATATGGCCGTTTACATTGCCTGCATGCATTGGTGTCAGAGGATCATAATCTGTTACAATCACATCTGCGGCCGCCCCCTCCTTTAAGACTCCCAAGGGCTTCTTAAAATACCGGGCTGCAATCCGGGCATTTCCATTAAACAGCATTTCGGGCACCTCACCCCAGGCAGCATTGGCATTGCAAAGATGATGCTTGTGCAATATGTTTGCCACCTTAAAGGACTCCGTCATATCATGGGTGTATCCATCCGTTCCAAGTCCCGTCAGCACACCTGTATGGAAGATTTCCATGGTCGGCGGGCAGCCGCAGGCATTTCCCATATTGGATTCCGGGTTATGTACCACCATGGTATCGGTTTCTTTCAAAAGCTCCATCTCGTGCCGGTTTACATAGATGCAATGGGCCGTAATCGTCTTAGGCCCTAGAACGTTACAATCCATCAAACGGTCCACAATCCGCTTGCCATAAGTCTTCAGGCAGTGGTGCAGATCCTCAATACCCTCGGCAACATGAATATGATACCCGACTTCATCCGGCTTATGTTCCGCACACAGCGCCATGGTCTCGTCCGAAATCGTAAAAGATGCATGAAGTCCCATCATACCGGCAATCATGTCCGTATCGTCTGCCAGTGCATGGCGGATAAACCGTTCATTCTCCAGTACCGATGCCCTGGCCTTCTCCTGACCATCTCTGTCCGATACCTCATAGCAAAGGCAGGTGCGAACCCCCAGCTCCCTGGCTGCCTGTTCAATGGCAGAAAGAGAGTCCGGAATTTCGCCAAAGCTTGCATGATGATCAAAAACGGTAGTGACACCATTTTTGATCGAATCAATATAAGTGGCGACCGCACTCTGATAAGTTCTCTCATTATTTAAATGGCGGTCAATCGTCCACCACATACCGTCCAGAATATCAAGAAAGCCGTCCGGGTTATATCCTTTAATAGAGAGACCTCTGGCCATTGCACTGTAAATATGTTCATGGGTATTGATAAATGCAGGCATAATTACGCCACCCTTTGCGTCAATAAACTCCGCATCAGGGTACGCGCTTTTGATCTCGGAAGTTGTGCCGACCCTACAAATCACCGTTCCGTCAATCGCTACGGCACCGTCCTCCAGGAAAGGATTCTTATCATCTCGTGTAATCATTCTACCGTGACCAATAATCAGCATATACTCATCTCCTTTTCTAATTATCTTGAATTGTTTAACACTACGGCTTCTTTAACTGTCTATTTATCAGTAGCATATCACGGTTTTTCATAGATTTCAAGTTAAAAAACAAAAAAATTTAGCAAAGCTAAAATTTTTTTTGGAAAGGTATTGATCTTTTTTTATATTATGATATGATATAGGCACAAAGATTCAAATTTTTTTCCTGTTCGGCAAAAATCCGCAAGTCACACCCACGAAGCTAACTACTCCGGATCTATGCCGACCGATTTGGTGCATCATTTCGGCCTCACCCCAGGAAAAAAATTTTTCGCGAAAGGAATCCGAATAGTATATGAACAACTCATTGGAACTACTTAAGCAGGTTGCTCATGGTCTTGCGATCCAATTTGGACGGGACTGTGAGGTTGTGATTCACGATTTAAAACGAAACGATCTGGACACTTCCGTCGTCTACATTGAAAATGGCCATGTGACTAACCGAAGCATTGGCGCTGGCCCTTCTTCCGTGGTACTGGCGACAAAGCTTAAAAATCCGGATCAGCTTAGTGACCATCTCGGCTATCTCACCCGAACAGCCGAAGGGAAAATCCTGAAATCCAGCACAATGTATATACGGGGCGCCGGCCGCAGTATTGATTACATTCTTTCCATCAATTATGACATTACCGGCCTGATGGCCGCAAGTGCATCCCTGCAGGCTCTGGTAAGTCCCGAGCCCGCGGATCAGGACGAAGAGCCTGCCAAAATCACCCACAACGTGAACGATTTGCTGGACAGCTTAATCGAGCAATCGGTCGCACTTGTTGGCAAGCCCGTCCCCTTGATGAGTAAGGATGACAAGGTAGCCGCTATTCGCTTTTTGAATGACACCGGTGCATTTTTGATCACCAAATCCGGAGACAAGGTGTCCCAGTATTTTGGAATCTCCAAATATACTCTGTACAGTTATATTGGCGAAAGCAAAGAATGAGGAATTCATAAAAGGAAAAGACCGGCGGCCGCCGGTCTTTTCCTTTTATGAATTCCTTTTGACCTCTGATACCACGGATTGCTACGCACTTTTTGACCCTGGTATCATTTCAATTTGTGAATAAAAATGCCGCTGCGAAGCTTTGGCTCAAACCAGGTAGACTTCGGCGGCATAATGCTGCCGGAATCCGCAATACTCATCAGGTCGGCCGTCGTGGTGGGATACATGGCAAAAGCCGCTGCCATTCCCCCGTCTACCAGACGTTCCAGTTCCTCCAGACCCCGAATCCCTCCGATAAAGTCGACTCTCTTATCCGTACGCGGATCATGAATGTCCAAAATTCCGCTCAAGACATTCTCCTGCAAAATGGAGACATCCAGACGCCCTACCGGATCCTCTTCTGAGAAGGTTCCCGGCTTCGCCTTCAGCACATACCATTTTCCGCCCAGGTACATGCCGACCATATGCTTCTCCTGCGGCTTGCACCGACCATTCGAAGGCGCTATTTCAAAAAACGCAGAAATTTTATCCATAAATTCCTCAGCAGAATTTCCGCTCAGATCCTTCACTACCCGGTTATAATCCCAGATGCTTAACTGATTATCCGGAAACAGTACGGACAGGAAGAAGTTAAACTCCTCCTCTCCTGTATAACCAGGATTCTGCTCTCTGCGGCGGATTCCCACCTTTACGGCAGATGCCGCACGGTGATGTCCGTCTGCAATGTAGAGGTCCGGAATGGCCGCAAATGCATCCTGGAATGCCTGGATCGTTTCTTCACAGTCAATAATCCAAACCGTATGACCAATGCCGTCTTCCGATACAAAGTCATACAGCGGAGCATGCTCCTCCATCCAGGCTTCCATTCTGGCAGTAATTCCCGGCTGGGCCCGATACGTCAGGAAGATCGGCCCCGTATTCGCGTCGCAGGTATCCACGTGGTGAATCCGGTCTGCTTCCTTATCCGCACGGGTCAGCTCATGCTTCTTAATCCGGTTATTCAGATAATCATCAATCGACGTACAGCCTACCAGACCGGCCTGGGCTCTCCCGTCCATGATCTGGCGGTAGATATAGAAGCACGGCTTCACATCCTGGAGATAGGTCCCGTTCTCCTGCATCTTCTTAAGATTAGAAGCTGCCTTCTCATAGACCTGCTCGTCATAAATATTCATGGAAGGGTCCAGATCAATCTCTGCCTTATCCACATGTAAAAAGGAATAAGGATTTTCCTTAACCATTTCTCTGGCTTCCTCACTGTTCATTACATCATAGGGAAGCGCCGCCACTTTCCCGACCAGCTCTGTAGCCGGCCGTACTGCGGAAAAAGGTCTCATCACTGCCATAAAAATCTCATCCTCCTTATTATTGGCCGAATGGCCATTGGTTATACCCGAAGGGTACTCCTTATTATTGGCCGAATGGCCATTTCTTATCTAGGTCCGCCAAACTTCCGGAAAGCTTCCAGCAGCTGGTTCATTTCCGGTTCAATTGTCAGCGGTTCACCTGCTGCCTTCATGGCATTGGCTACGTCCTTCAGGCCACTTCCGGTCACTACACTCACGACTGCAGCATCGGCCGGAATCAGTTTCAATTCCGCCGCTTTCTTCAGACCAGCTGTTCCCGCGGCCCCTGCGGGCTCCGCAAACACACCGCAGCCGGTACCCAGTAAACGCATAGCCGCCAATATCTCCTCGTCCGAAACATTCACAACCACACCATTTGATTCGCGGATTGCATTCAGTGCTTTATCCGCATTTCGGGGTACGCCTACTGCAATACTGTCGGCCAGGGTATTTTCCGCCATCGCCTCCCAAGCCTTACCTGTCTCGATTGCCCGGTTCAGCGGGCAGCAGCCTTCTGCCTGTACACTGATCAGGCGGGGCAGCCGGTCAATCATTCCAGCGGCATATAGGTCTTTAAAACCCTTCCATACACCGGCTATTGTACAGCCGTCTCCTACGGAAATGGCTACATAATCCGTCATTTTCCAGCGCAGCTGCTCTGCAATTTCCAGCGCCACCGTCTTTTTCCCTTCCATTAGGTAGGGATTGATGGCAGCGTTCCGGTTATACCAGCCCCAGCGGTCAATCGCCTCTGCGGACAGACGGAAGGTCTCCTCGTAGGAACCTTTGACGCTGATAACATTTGCGCCGAAAATCATCAGCTGGGATACCTTTCCCTTCGGGGCGCGCTCCGGCACAAAGATATACGTCTTCAGTCCGGCCGCCGCCGCATTTCCCGCCAGGGAAGAGGCAGCATTACCCGTAGAGGAACAGGCAATTGTATCGGCTCCTGCTTCCTGCGCCTTTACGACCGCCATTGCAGAAGCCCGGTCCTTTAAGCTTGCGGTAGGGTTAATCCCGTCATCCTTAATATAAAGCTTAGCAATCCCCATTTGCTCTGCCAGATGGGGGACTTCATAAAAGGGAGAGCCTCCTACCCTTAACTTCCGGCATGAGCTCTCCGGCGTTACCGGGAGAAACTCCCGGTAACGCCACATGGTTCCCTCTCTGCGGCCAGACATAATCGCACGGGATACATTCGCCTTAATATAATGATAATCATATTGGATATCCAGCATCCCGCCGCATTTGCGGCAAGTGGTAATTCCGGGAAGCGCGTCATGCTCTTCGCCGCAGCGGATACAAACGGCGGATATTACATTCTTCATATCTCTCATCCCCTCTTCTCGTCTCTTATAAGGAATCCAGAACACCGGCTCTCTCATTAAACTCGTCAATTAGGCGGTCTACCTCCGGCGCCTGCTTGCGAACAGCTTCCCAGGTATGTTCGGTGTCATACCAGAGGGCATCCAGCTCTTCCACGCTGCGTCCCTGCTGCTCTACCCAGGTATAGTACTTCAGGTTATGGATACGCTTGCGGCTCTGATAAGTCAACTCCTCCATGTTATCCGTCTTAATGGAACGGATATGGGTATGATAATCCAGAGCAGCCATAGTGGCGGTGTAAACGCCGGTCTCGTCCATCAGCTCCTGAATGCGGGAACCGTACATAGCGGCAGAGTCGGTCATAACCGTAGCAATGACATCCTTCTCCGTCATTTCATAGTATTTTGCCATCTTAATGGCACACAGCATGTTTGCAATACCGGAAATACCAAAGTAGCTCAGAAGGTCAATGAATTCCGGCGCCACACCTGCTTCCTTCACCAGGTACTCCTGTCCCAGAGGTTCGTTAAAGAAGCGGATCAGGCGCTGGCTGTCCTCATCGTCAATGGCAAATACCAGGTCTGTGCTCTTCACATTATGAATCCAGGGTACGTGTTTGTCGCCAATACCCTCGATCCGGTGTCCGCCAAACCCGTTATTTAACAGCGTCGGGCACTGCAGGGCTTCGCCTACGCCAAGCTTCGCCGCAGGATATTTTTCCTTCAGGTAATCGCCGGAAGCCATGGTTCCCGCAGAACCGGAAGTAAATACCGCACCGGCAAACCGGTCGCCCTCTGCCTTCATCTCCTCGAAGGCATCTGCAATCGCACCGCCGGTTACATTATAATGCCACAGGTAATTCCCCATCTCTTCAAACTGGTTAAAGATCAGGACATCCTCTCTCGTGGTTCGCAGCTCCCAGGTCTTATCAAAGATTTCTTTTACGTTGCTCTCACAGCCCGGAGTCGCAATTACTTCTCCGGCAATCTGGGACAGCCACTCGAAACGCTCGCGACTCATCTCAGCCGGCAGGATCGCAATGGAATCGCAAGCCAGGAGCTTTGAGTTAAAAGCACCGCCGCGGCAGTAATTGCCTGTGGAGGGCCAAACAGCCTTATGATAAGCTGCGTCAAACTGTCCGGTGATCAGTCGCGGTGCCAGACAGCCAAAGGAAGCGCCTACCTTATGGCAGCCGGTAGGGAACCACTTCCCGACCATGCAGATGATCTTCGCCTTCACGCCGGTCAGTTCAGGAGGCAGTACAATGTAATTGCTGCCGCCGAAGAGACCGCCGACCTCTTTCCGCTCGTTCTTCCATGAAATACGGAAAAGATTCAGCGGATTCACATCCCAAAGACCAACGGTCTTTAACTTCTCTTTTACCTTCTCCGGAATCAGATCCGGATTCTTCATCTGGGCAATCGTGGGAATGATAATGTTGTTCTCCCGCGCTTTCTGAATGTTGCTTTCCAAAGCCTGCTCATTTTTTCTCAAATCAATCATGCGGTTATCTCCTTTTTATAAAATCATTTCCTATCGTTTCAAAACTCGATAGTTTTATTGTATCATTAAAAACAAAAAAATCAATTCGTTTTCCGAAAAAAGCTAAAATTTTTTTAGGCTCCAAAATTTTTTTTAGGCGCATTCTTTTCGGGCTGTCCAAATAAAACCAGTCCCGTCTTTAGAAGTTAACGCCATAAATCTTTAGGAACAAATCCTATGCTAACCTCCTGCAAATGCCTTAAAATAAGGCTTTTTTTATTGTCTGAAACACTTGCTTTTTTTTATTTTATATG
>Ga0153991_1000012_pt1 | contig 39892 bp, 37 predicted proteins | sample TSNC075MetaG_FD_104681 | JGI IMG/M metagenome (GOLD analysis project Ga0153991, IMG submission 104681) | Attine ant fungus gardens microbial communities from North Carolina, USA - TSNC075 MetaG | ecosystem: Host-associated > Fungi > Mycelium > Unclassified | place: USA: North Carolina, Jones...
CATGAGGTGCAAAGGGAGAATTCCCAAAGGACACACCGTACCAGGCAGAAGTCTCTTTGCCATAGCAGCAGCCTGCCATAAAACATCCGATCCGCCCGAAGCCCTGTGCCAGGGCAATGGAGGGCATAATCAGATCAAAATACGCCATGAAATCCATTTTCTTCCGCTTGCAATACCAGATGGCAAACAGGATTCCGGCAATAATACCGCCGTATACCACAAAGCCATCCGATATATTTAACAGCATCCCCGGATTTTTAAGAATGGTTGGAAGCTCTGTCAAAATGAACATAAGCTTTGCTCCCAGAATGCCAATCAGGGCACACCAGATTCCCAGGCCAAATACTTTCTCCGGATCCAACCCCAGACTTCTTGCCCTCCGCTCCGCCACAAAAATTGCAGCCAGTACACCGATGGCAATCATTAATCCATAGCTATAAACCGTAACAGGGCCAATTGAAAACAATTCAGGTCTCATTTTGTAAATCTCTTTTCTGTTTTTTAGGAACTATCTTGTAGGATACCCTACTATTATAGAGCAAATTCTCAAAAAATCAATCACTAAGCGGTTCTTTCAAACTGAGAATTATACAAGTCCGCATAGAACCCGTTCTTCGCAATCAGTTCGTCATGAGTCCCTTGTTCGATAATATCACCGTCCTTCATAACCAGAATCCGGTCCGCATCCCGAATCGTCGAGAGACGGTGGGCAATTACAAAGCTGGTACGCTCCTTCATCAGGTTATCCATGGCCTTCTGAATCAGCTGTTCGGTTCTGGTATCGACCGAGCTGGTGGCTTCATCCAGAATCAAAATCCGGTTATCTGCCAAAATTGCCCGTGCAATTGTCAGCAGCTGCTTCTGTCCCTGGGACACATTGCTGGATTCTTCATTTAATTCCATCTGGTAGCCGCCGGGCAGCGTCTGGATAAACCGGTGAGCATATGCGGCCTTTGCCGCCGCAATTACTTCCTCATCTGTGGCATCCAGCCGTCCATACCGGATATTCTCCATAATAGTTCCTTTAAAGAGCCAGGTATCCTGCAGCACCATGCCAAAAGCTTCCCGGAGCTTAATCCGTTCAAATTCGCGAATATTATGGCCATCCACCAGAATCCGGCCTTCATTGACGTCGTAAAAGCGCATCAGAAGCTTTACAATTGTTGTCTTACCGGCTCCCGTAGGGCCTACGATGGCCACCTTCTGTCCCGGTTCAATCTCCGCACTGAAGTCCTGAATAATCACCCTCTCCGGATTATAGCCGAATTTTACATGCTCAAAGGTCACGGAGCCTTTCAAATCCTCGGCAGCTACTGGAACGGAATCGCCCTGATCCTCTTCCTCTTCTCCCAGAAATTCAAAAACTCTCTCCGCCGCCGCCGCCATGGACTGCAGCAGATTCGACACCTGTGCCAGTTGGTTTACCGGCTGGGTAAACTGCCGTACATACTGGATAAAGGACTGGATATCTCCTACCTCAATCCGATTCTTAGCCGTCAGCACGCCGCCTACCAGGACAACTGCCACATACCCCAGATTTCCTACAAACTGCATAATCGGCATCATCATGCCGGACAGGAACTGAGACTTCCAGGCAGATTCATAGAGCTGGTCATTTGTTGCATCAAATTGCTCCACGACTGCTTTTTCCCGGTTAAAGGCCACGACGACATTATGGCCTCCATAGGTCTCTTCTACCTGACCGTTTACTTTTCCCAGGTATTCCTGCTGCCTCGTAAAATATTTCTGAGAGTGCTTTACAATCTGCATGACAAAGACCATGGATACCGGCAAAATTAATAATGCAATCAGTGTCATTACCGGGCTGATGGTCAGCATCATAATCATTACACCCACCATGGTAGTAATGGATGTAATCAGCTGTGTGACGCTCTGGTTCAGACTCTGTCCCAGAGTGTCCACGTCGTTCGTAATCCTGGAAAGAATTTCCCCGTGGGTCTTGCTTTCAAAATACCCCAGCGGCATGCAGCTGATCTTCTCCGACAGTTCCTTACGCATCCGGTAAGCAATCTTCTGGGTAACACCGCTCATGATCCATCCCTGTATAAAGCTTAGCAGCATACTGACCAGATACAGAACCAGCAGAATCAGCAGAATCTGTCCAATGCGCTCAAAATCAATACTGCCGCTTCCGGTTAGCTTGCCGGTTAGCCCTTCAAAGATGGCCGTGGTCGCTTTACCCAAAATCTTAGGGCCGACCACTGTAAACACGGTACTACCCACCGCAAACACCAGCACAGCAAGCACAGCAACTTTATAGCGTCCGATATATTGAATCAGCTTTCTGATCGTTCCTTTAAAATCCTTTGCTTTTTCACCAGCCGGTTGTACCGGGCCGCCGCCTCCGCCCATAGGGCCTCTCCTGGGCCGGTCGGATCTGAATCCCTGCTTTTCCTGACTCATTCGGATGCCTCCTTTCCTGTTACTCCTGAAAGCTCATCCTCTGAGAGCTGGCTCTTCGCAATCTGCCGATAAGGCTCGCAGGTTTTTAACAGCTCTTGATGTGTACCAATCCCGGCAATTCTTCCGGAGTCCAGTACAATGATCTGATCCGCATGCAGAATGGTGCTGATCCGCTGAGCCACAATAATGATCGTACGATCTCCCACTTTTTCGGCTAAAGCCTTCCGCAAAGTAACATCCGTCTTGTAATCCAATGCGGAAAAGCTATCATCAAACAGGAATACCTGCGGACTCTTAGCAATAGCTCTTGCAATCGAGAGCCGCTGTTTCTGCCCGCCGGAAACATTCCTGCCGCCCTGGGCAATCCAGGTATCGTAGCCTTCCGGTTTATCGTTAATAAACTCCGCTGCCTGGGCAATCGCGGCACTATCCTGAATCTCCTGATCCGAAGCCTCCTGCCGGCCATAACGCAGGTTCTCCGCAATACTTCCGGAGAAAAGTACTCCTTTCTGAGGCACATACCCCAGCTGTTCCCGCAGTTCCTGTAAAGTCAAATCCCGCAGATCGACTCCATCCAGCAGAATCCGGCCTTCCGATACATCATACAGGCGAGGAACCAGTTGGATCAAGGTAGATTTACCGCTGCCGGTACTGCCGATAACCGCCGTAGTCTCTCCGGGGCGGGCCGTAAAGCTGATTTCTTCCAGCGCATTCTCTTCTGCATTCGGATATCGGAAGTATACATGATCAAATACTAATACACCCTTATGCACTTCCAGGTGCCGGGGATCCTTTGCATCCCGGATCGAGGACTCCGTACGCAGCACCTCCTGAATGCGGTTAGCCGATACAATTGCCCGGGGTAAAATAATGGACATCATTGTCAGCATCAGGAAGGACATGACAATCTGCATGGAATACGTAATAAATGCCATCATCTGGCCTACCTGCAGATCACCAAGGTCAATATGGTGAGCGCCCACCCAAAGGATCAGCACCGTTAATCCATTCATAATAAACGTCATTGCCGGCACCATCAAAGACATAGAACGGCTGGTAAACAAGCTGGTCTTCATCAGATCCGTATTCGCCGCATCAAACCGCTGCTCCTCGTAACGTTCTCTGCTAAAGGCCCGGATTACCGGCAAGCCGGTCAGAATTTCCCGTGTTACCAGATTCAGCCGGTCTACTAAAGACTGCATTCTCTTAAACTTCGGCATCGCAACTACCATCAGCACTCCCACCAATGCGATAATCAGCAGCACGCCTAAGGCAATGGTCCATGCCATGGAAACATTGGTCATGAGTACCCGGAATACACCGCCAATTCCCAGAATCGGGGCATAAATCACCATCCGCAGCAGCATTACCGTAACCATCTGTACCTGCTGAATATCATTGGTACTACGGGTAATCAGCGACGCTGTAGAGAATTGATCCATCTCTGTATTCGAGAAGGCTACCACCTTCTGGAAAACCTGGTTCCGAAGCCCTCTGCCGACACCTGCCGACACCTTAGAAGCCAAATATCCTACCATGATCGAAACGGCTAATATCAAAAGGGCATAGGCAATCATAATGCCGCCGGTCTTCCAGATATACTGATTCTGAAGGGAGCTTAAATCTCCTCCGGCTTCGGTATACGCTGTCTGTACATACTGCATTGCCATACCGGATGTCATGCTCTCATCCAGGGAGACATACTTTTCTTCCGCCTGGGAGCGTATTGCCAGTGCGGCCTCCTTTGGAATATCGTTGATCTGTTCTCCCATGGCAGATGCAATGAGAAACGGCATTACAAAAAACGCATCGGTCTTCTTAAAGTCCACGCCTTTTTCATTTGTCAGACGACAGATCTCTCCTTCTGTCGTGTAAAGCGCTTCGATCTCCGCCGCTTCTTCCTCTGGCATAAACAGTTCCAGCCGATCCAGCTCGCTTCGCAGAATCAAGGTCGGCGTCACATGCTCCAGGCCTTGATTCTGCAGGCCCACATCCACAATATTGGATGTATAGCTCGGCAAAGACAAATCACAAAATGCCTGAACCAGCAGTAATACCACAATCAGCAGTACGCTTTTCCAGTAACTTTTTGTGAATGAAAGAATACTCTTCATCTTCAATCCTTCCTAATACAATACTTTTTCTTCCTTCTGCTGCTCCATAATCAGGAATAGCTTATTCAGGAGTCGAATCAACTCCTCCGTATCCTGTTCTCCCATGCGTTCCACCACTTGCAGATTAACGTTAATTATTATACTCCGGATCTAAATAATGTCAATAGCTCTCTAGCACAATCAGTAAGGTACCTTCTTCCACGGCAACCCTGCTTGGTTTCCCTGCAAATTCGTTACTGACGCCAACGGGATTCTCCTTTACCAGTACCACCCGGTCCAGCGAATACTTTAGCCCTTCTTCGGTTACACCGACCGCCCGGTCTCCACAGCAAAAGATCGACAGATAGCCCTGGTTTTCCGGTCCAAAACACATCTCACCATTGTGCAGAATCATCATGCGGCAGCTAATTCCCACGAGGATTGCCTCCGCCCCCCGTGCTGCCAGATCGGTCATCACCTGAACATTCGCTAAGGTATGGGAAATCCGTCCGCCGGTTCCTCCATATATTACAAATCGGTTGTAGCCTCTGCGTATGCCTTCCTCGATCGCCACCATCATATCCGTCTCATCTTTTTCCGGCCTCAGGCAAAGGACATGCGGATGATCCGGTCGGCTTCCCAGCGAGTCAAAATCTCCTACGACCAGATCTGCCTCCAGATTCCTTTCCCTGCAGTACCGGTACCCTGCATCCACGGCAATAATACAATCCCCCGGCTTCTTCACCGGTTCTCCGTCTCCGAAGTCCCCTGCTCCAATCAAATAACAAATCCCCATGCGCTGCCTCCTGAATTTTTCCTTGCTTTTCATCATAACAAAAAGCATGCCCTACCGCAATAGGACATGCCTGATTTGCAAAATCTAATATGGCATCCGGATATCACTGACATCCCGCACAACATTGTGACGGATTGGTTTCCACTCAATCTTCTTAACAAGTGCTACCACTGAAATTGGCAGATATGTATACATGAACAACGGAAAGGTAAATAAATAGAGGATCTTCTTACTGCCCCGGCAATGGATGCGCTGCCATTCCGTAATAATCGTCAGCAGGCCCATCATGAAAAACATTCCATAAGACTGGACCACGCACAACACCATCGGCCCCACTAAAGGCTGCAGCGCCTGTATCGGATCTGCGGCGCCGGCGATCATCAGCAACAGCATTGTAATACTGATCGGTATCGAAAGTACCGTTAGCAGCATTCCCGGAGCTACGGTCATCAGCATATCATAAGCCGAGAAGCTTCCGCGCACTGCACGTCCGAACAGTCTGCCTCCATAACGATAGAATACCTGATAAAACCCCTTGGACCAGCGCAGACGCTGATTCCATGAATCCTTAAAGGTGACCGGCTGCTCATCGTACAATACGGCATTACGGTTATATCCAAATACTTCTCCCTTAATAATCCAGTCTGCCGAGAACTCAATATCCTCCGTCAGAAGGTGATGCTTCCAGCCCTTGTTCTCCCGGAAGATATCCGTGTGAACAAGGAACCCTGTACCGGAGATAAAGCAGCTGCTCCCAAGGGTTGTTCTGGCCTGGTTTAAATAACGGGACTCCCGTAAGAACCAGAGGGCATAACCGGCTGAAATCCAATTCGAATCATAATTTTTGGAATTGCGGTAGCTGGTAATCACTCGATAGCCCTGGTCAAACGTATTGTTCATATTTGTAATATAATTTTCGTCCAGTACATTGTCCGCATCAAAGATAAAATAGCCCTCACAATACTCCATTCCATAATCCCGGTCGATATTATGTAAAAGTTCGTTCAAGGCATAACCTTTTCCAATCAGCTGTTGGTTAAAGCGCTGATAGACGATAGCACCGGCTTCTCTTGCCACTCTTGCCGTGTCATCGGTGCAGTTGTCCGCTACTACGAAAATATCCACTAATTCCGACGGATAATTCTGATTCCGGATACTTCGGATCAGCTGGCCAATCACCATTTCTTCATTACGGGCTGAGATCAGTACACCGAAATGATGCTTTGTACTTGCTTCAATTTCCCGCGGCTTCTTCAGCAAAGAGACCAACACAAAAATAATTTGGTAAAAATAGAAGACAAAAAACAATACGCCTATTAAATAAATTACATTTTGAAAAAAAGAAATCATTATCTTATCGCCCCCTAGTCATAGATACTATAGCAACAAGACATTAAGAAACATTGAAATTCTTTCTTAAGATTTTATGAATAAAATGTTACAAATTACTACTGTCTTGTTACAGACGTTACAGAATATTGATATATTACATCCTGATCTGCCGTATAAGAATTCGGTTCACACACGAAACGATAGCTGCTCAGGAGTACTGCATCTTCCGAAACCATATTCGCCGATACTACCCAGGTCCCATCATCCTGCTTCTCAATTTCTCCCATTTGCAGCCAGTCTTGGCTCATATCCGACATTAGTAAAATATAAAGATCCTGCTCCGCCTGATACTGAATTCCGCTGTCATTCGGAATGGCTGGAATTTCTGCATTTCCGCCAAAGGCTGCAGAAGCTATTTCTTTCATCGCACTGCCTGGTATTTCAATACCGCTGCCCCCCTCCTGATATACAACATTCCGGTTAAGATATCCGTAATTGCAGCCCAGCCGATACAGTACTCCCCACACAAAGGAATCATCCTCCGGTGCATACGAGAGGGACGTTTCCTCCATGGTACGGATAATGCTGTCAAATACAGGATACATATTATTGACCGCCACCTCTGCCAGCCGGTCCGGATCCACCTCTTCCGCTGTCATTGTATCCGTATGGTACAGATAATCCAGTTCATCCACGGTGTACAAGCGAAGAAGATGCTCTCCCTCTTCCTTGGTTACGCTTACTCTCCTGAAATTCTCAAACTGTTCGGAGCTGCAGGTCAGATCACGAAGGCTGCTCTCTTTCTGTCTGGCAAATATGTATTCGTAATTTCCATATTCATTTCTGCCGTTGTCACTCATGGCAAAAAACATCAGGCCGCTTCCGTCGTTATTGACAATCTCCATTACCGGATCAAAATGGTAGAAGCTCCCCTCGATTTCCGCGATGAACCAGATGTTACCTGCAGCACTCTCCGCACAAAAGGCTTCAACCCCCAGCTGCTCCAGGATAAATACACAAAACCGGGCGTACGCATAAGGAGATGCGTTCCCGCTCTCAACTGCAGATAAAAGGCTGCCCCCTCTCTGGGCCCCCTCTGTCATATATCCATAGTCCAGCGCAAACTGATTAATAGCGCCCTTATAGACAGCCATCAGCCTTTCCAATTCATTCTGATCTCCTGAAATATTATGATGCAAAAAGGCTAAAAATTCCTGATCCATCATTTCCACTGCCGCTTCATGCTCTTCCGGCATATAAGAATAAGTCAATGCTACGCCTCCCGATACTATGTCGGCCTGGGCGACCAGCGCATAATAAGGACTTTGATCCTGCACGGCTTCCAAAATCCGCTGATCCCGTTCCGACTCGCCGGGCAGCGGCACTTGCTCTTCCCTCGCAAGAATCCCATTAATCAGTGCTTCATAATAGGTAAAATCTTTCCCCAGCTGTTCACGGACAGCCGGCTCACAAACCGCATGGGAAATTTTTGACAGTCCGGCACTCTGTGCCGGCTCTAAAGGATTTTCTTTTATTGTAGTTTCATTCTTCGACAAAGATTCCTGTATAGTTTCATTCTCTGGCAAAGATTCCTTACCTGAGCTGCTGCATCCTGCTGCCAATAATAGCAACGCTGCCAAACTTCCTATTCCCAATTTGTGTAATTTTTTTGTCATATTGAATCCTCCTTAAATGATTACACGTGGCTGTCTGCCGCATAATCCCCTCTATATTAACCTAAAAAACTCATTCCGTCAATTCCCCTGTTAAATTTATAAACTATCTATTAACATAATATAACACGTTGATTAAATTATGTAAGTGTGTTGACAAATTACTTTTTTATGTTATAATCCTTACAAAAGCGGAAAGGTTCGGTGACCAAATGAAGAAAAGTGTGTATAGTATTGTGCTGATGGATGACGTAGTGACAGCAATTGATGAGATGGCTTACCAATATAAGGCAAGCCGTTCGAATCTGATTAACCAGATTCTTGCAGATCATGTTTCACTGGCAACCCCTGAAAAAAGGATGCGTGAGGTATTTGTTTCTTTGAAGGATCTGATGAGCGACACCTTCCAATTCCAGTTTCAGCCTTCGGACAGTATTCTGACACTCCATAGCCCCCTGCAGTATAAATACCGCCCCACGATCCGTTACAGCGTTGAGCTGGGACGCAGCAGCGAGGCTGTCATGGGGAAATTAAAAATTGTGTTCCGCACCCAGAGTCCAAAGCTGATTTCCTATCTGGCAGAGTTTTATCGGATTCTGATCTTACTGGAAAAACAGTATTTGGAAGGTGCTCATAAGGCTGATATCGGCTACTTGCTGGAGGATGGCCGCTTTACCAGAGATTTGATGCTGCCCACAGACAAGGAGTCCCTGTCTGATCAGGAGCTGGGCAGCGCTCTTGCCGCATACATCCAGCTGATGGATGCAATGATTAAAGTTTATTTTGCAACCCTGGAATCGCCGGATGTAGCGAAACTGGAATCTCTTTACAAGCATTATGTAAAGAAGAATTCGATCCTAATCTAATGGCAAAGGAGGGATTTGAATGAATCCTGAAAAATTCACACAAAAATCCATGGAGGCTATACAGGAGGCACAGAATGCCGCCGTACGCTGCCAAAACTCACAAATAGAGCAAGCGCATCTGCTATCCGCCCTTCTATTACAGGAGGGCGGGCTGATTCCGCAGATCTTCACAAAAATGACCGTTGACACAAGCGACCTCCTCTCCCGAACGGAGAAAATCCTGACGGGATTTCCACATGTTTCCGGCGGTAACCTTTACCTCTCCCAGGAGCTAAACAAAGCCCTGGTGGCCGCAGAAGACCAGGCCAAGAAAATGCAGGATGAATATGTTTCCGTAGAACACCTGGTGTTAGGCTTACTGGAGAAGCCGGATTCTGCCATGAAAGAACTTTGGAAGTCCTTTAGCGTCAGCAAAAAGGATTTTTTTAATGCGCTGAATTCTATTCGCGGCAATGCGAAGGTAACCAGCCAGAATCCGGAAGAAACCTATGACGTTCTGAATAAGTACGGACAGGATCTGGTAGAGCTGGCCCGGAACAATAAGCTCGATCCGGTAATTGGCCGCGACAGCGAAATCCGGAATGTGATCCGCATTCTCTCCCGTAAAACTAAGAACAATCCGGTCCTGATCGGAGAACCCGGCGTAGGAAAAACAGCGATCGCCGAAGGACTTGCCCTGCGGATTGTAGCCGGCGATGTACCTTCTAACCTGAAGGACCACAAGGTCTTCTCGCTGGATATGGGGGCCTTAGTGGCCGGTGCCAAGTTCCGCGGTGAATTTGAGGAACGGCTGAAGGCAGTTCTGGAAGAGATTCAGAAAAGCGAAGGGGAAATCATTCTTTTTATTGATGAGCTCCATACAATTGTGGGCGCAGGCAAAACCGACGGCGCCATGGACGCCGGTAATCTGTTAAAGCCCCTTCTCGCCCGCGGTGAGCTGCACTGTATTGGTGCAACCACTTTGAACGAGTACCGGCAATACATTGAGAAGGATGCTGCCCTGGAACGCCGTTTCCAGCCGGTAATGGTGGAAGAACCTTCGACAGAGGACACCATCTCTATTTTGCGAGGCTTAAAAGAACGCTATGAGGTATTTCACGGAGTTAAAATTCAGGACCAGGCCTTGATCGCTGCGGCGGTTCTCTCAAACCGCTACATTTCCGACCGTTTTCTGCCGGATAAGGCCATTGACCTGGTAGACGAGGCCTGTGCATTAATCCGTACAGAAATGGATTCTATGCCCACCGAGCTGGATGAGATCTCCCGTAAGATCATGCAGCATGAAATTGAAGAAGCCGCCCTAAAGAAAGAGACCGATAAGCTGTCCCAGGAGCATCTGCACGAGGTGCAGAGAGAGCTGGCGGAAATGCGGGAGAGTTTCCACGAAATGAAGGCCAAATGGGAAAACGAGAAGGATTCCATTTCTAAGGTTCAAAAGCTTCGGGAGGAAATCGATAAGACGAATAGTGAAATTGAAATTGCCGAAAGAAATTACGACCTGAATAAAGCAGCCGAGTTAAAATACGGAATACTCCCCTCTCTCAAAAGCCGGCTTGCAGAAAAGGAAGAAGCAGCAGAGCAGCAGAAAACCAGCAACAGCCTGCTTCGTGACAAGGTTACCGAAGAAGAAATTGCACGGATTGTCGCTCGCTGGACCGGTATTCCCGTCGCAAAACTGATGGAGGGCGAACGCGAAAAGCTACTGGGCCTGGAAGACATCCTGCATAAACGTGTAATCGGTCAGGATGAGGCGGTGGAAAAGGTTACCGAGGCGATTCTGCGCTCCCGGGCCGGAATCCAGGATCCGAACCGCCCTATCGGCTCCTTCCTCTTCCTTGGCCCCACCGGCGTGGGTAAGACGGAACTGGCCAAGGCACTGGCCGAAGCACTCTTTGACGATGAACACAATATGGTGCGGATCGACATGAGTGAGTATATGGAGAAATTCAGCGTCAGCCGCCTGGTAGGAGCACCTCCCGGATATGTCGGCTATGAAGAAGGCGGCCAGCTCACGGAAGCCGTACGCCGGAAACCCTATGCAGTCGTACTCCTGGATGAAGTGGAGAAAGCACATTCCGATGTATTCAATATCCTGCTACAGGTACTGGATGACGGCCGTATCACAGACTCCCAGGGACGAACGGTAGACTTTAAGAATACCATTATCATCATGACCTCCAACCTGGGATCCCATTATCTGTTAGAGGGCATGAAACCTGACGGGAGTATCCAGGAAGAGGCGTCACAGGCTGTAGAAACGCTGCTCAAGCAGCACTTCCGCCCGGAGTTTTTAAACCGGCTGGATGAGATTGTCTATTATAAGCCGCTGCAGAAAGCACAGGTTTATCAGATTGTGGATCTTATGATCTCTGATTTGCAGCAGCGTCTGAAGGACAAACAGCTGACTGTCCGGGTAACCGATGCTGCCAAGGATCTGATTATTGCAGAAAGCTACGAACCCGCTTATGGAGCGAGACCTCTGAAGCGGTACCTCCAACGCAAGGTTGAGACCCTGATTGCCCGCCGCATCATTGCAGGAGACACCGAACCCGGTCAGACAATGACCATTGATTGCCGAGATGGCGCTCTGGAAATTGTACACTAGATATTTATTTTACACGAACTCACAAAAAAGGCTGCTCTCACACAGAGGCAGCCTTTTTATATGATACATTCCGTAATAGGTACTTTAAAATTAGCGTATACTATGATTAGAACGTCAAAAGGAGTTATTATGACAGACAGCACTCATTATACTTTTATTTTTCTATGCTTTGCAATTGGCTGCTACCGGCGGATCCCATCTTCTTTAATTGCAGCGCTCGGATTCACCTTAGCAGCCGACTACTTTCTTATATTTACCGATACCGAACTTCCCGGTCTGCTGTTATTTACCATCGTCCATATCTGTTACCTGCGCTATCTGAAGGGAGAATTGTGGATCCTGGCCTTTGCCTGGGGAATAGGAATCTTTTTGACCGGAAGCCTGAATTGGGTCTGGGTGCTAAAGCTTGATCCTTCCCTTCTGCCGGCCGGAGGTTATGCCGCCTGTTTGCTGTGCACATTGGGTCTCTCCCTATGGCGCAGAGAGAAAGTCCTGGCTGCCAGCATTGGCCTGCTTCTGCTCTGTGACCTGCATGTAGGAATCCATCAGCTTGATCGATCTGGTCTCCTTCCCCATTTGGGATGGCTGTCAGCCTGGTATGCTGCCGCTCCCAGTTTAATCTGGCTGTTTTATATACCGGCCGAGGCCTTATTAGCCTTAGGGACCGGCCGTCGGCCCGCATGGCATTCTCTGTCCTCCCGCTTTTTACAGTAAACCTTATTGGAAGGTTCCTTTTTGATGAACTACCTTCGGACGGTAGCCTTCCCGCTGCAGCATTTCAACAATCTCATATTTATGTTCTGTTCCATATGCTTCCAGTGTAATCCGAAGCTCTACCAGATCATTCCGGTTAATGCTGAAGAACTGATTATGCTCCAGGCGGATTACGTTGGCATTCTTCTCTGCGATCAGGGAGGCCACATTTACCAGCTGGCCCGGCTTATCCGGCAGGAGCACCGATACGGTGAAGATACGGTCTCTGGCAATCAGACCATGCTGCACCACCGAGGACATCGTGATCACATCCATATTGCCGCCGCTGATAATCGAAACGATCTTTTTGCCGCGGACATCCAGATGCTTCAGTGCCGCAATGGTCAGCAGACCGGAATTCTCTGCCACCATTTTATGATTCTCCATCAGATCCAGGAAGGCTACAATTAATTCCTCATCTTCAATGGTAATGATGTCATCTACATTCTCCCGGATATAGGGTAAAAGAAGATCGCCGGGGGTCTTCACGGCCGTACCGTCGGCAATGGTCTTCGCCGTCGGCAGCGTAACCAGCTCGCTGGCCTCTATGGAGGCTTTCATACAAGCTGCGCCCACCGGCTCTACTCCAATCACCTTAATCTTAGGGTTCAGCATCTTTGCCAGCGTGGATACGCCGGTACACAGACCGCCTCCGCCGATGGGAACCAAAATATAGTCCACCGTAGGAAGCTCCTTAACAATCTCCATGGCAATGGTTCCCTGACCTGCCGCCACATCCAGATCATTAAAAGGATGGATAAAGGTATAGCCCTGTTCCTCTGCCAGCTTCAGGGCATATTCGTAAGCCTCGTCGTATACATCTCCATACAGGATCACTTCCGCGCCATAGCTCTTGGTGCGGTTTACTTTCATCAGAGGTGTAACCGTAGGCATAACAATGACTGCCTTCGCACCAAATATTTTAGCCGCATAGGCGATTCCCTGGGCATGATTACCGGCAGAAGCCGTGATCAGTCCTTTTTCTCTCTCTTCCGGTGTCAGCGTACTGATTTTATAGTAAGCACCCCGCACCTTATAAGCCCCTGTATACTGCATGTTTTCTGGCTTTAAATAAATCTTATTACCCAGAGCCTCACTAAAGTACTCACTATATACCAGCTTGGTCTCCAGCGTAACCTTACTTACTACTTCCGTTGCTTCTTCAAATTTTTCTAATGTCAGCATGACTTCTCCTCTTCTCCAAATAAAGCTTCCACAAAAGCATCTGCCTCAAACTTCTGCAAATCTTCTATTTTTTCACCAATCCCGATATACTTGACCGGAATACCAAGCTCCGACTGGATCGCCACAGCTATTCCGCCCTTGGCCGTTCCATCCATCTTCGTCAGAATAATGCCGCTCACGTCGGCAGCGGACATGAATTCTCTGGCCTGTGCCAGGGCATTCTGGCCGGTAGTGCTATCAAGAACCACCAGCGTTTCTTTATAGGCATCCGCAAATTCCTTGTCCAGAATTCGGTTAATCTTCTTCAGCTCTTCCATCAAGTTCTTCTTGTTATGCAGGCGTCCGGCCGTATCGCAGATCAGCAAGTCCGCCTTACGGGCCTTCGCCGCCGCTACCGCATCAAATACCACAGCCGCAGGATCCGAACCCTCGCTCTGCGCGATCAGATCCACACCGGCACGGCGGGACCACTCTGCCAGCTGCTCAATCGCTCCGGCTCGAAATGTATCCGCTGCCGCAAGAATCACCTTCCGGCCCTGGCTCTTCATTTGACTCGCCAGCTTGCCGATAGAGGTCGTCTTGCCGACACCGTTTACGCCGACGATCAGCAATACGGATTTCTGATGCTCAAATTCATAGGCATTTTCTCCGACGTCCATCTGCTCCTTAATTGTATCAATCAGCAGCTGCCTGCAGGCAGCCGGTTCCTTAATATGCTGTTCCTTTACCTGCGCCCGCAGCTTTTCAATAATCTCTTGGGTCGTATGAACACCAAGGTCTCCCATGATTAGAATTTCTTCCAGTTCCTCATAAAAATCGTCATTAATGGAGGAAAAACCGCTGAAAATCGATTCAAACCCAGAGGAAATACTCTGTCTGGTCTTTGTCAGCCCTTCCTTCAGGCGTGTAAAGAATCCTTTCTTCTTTGTTTCACACATATATGCGCTCCTTATTTCCTAATTTACCAGGCTGGAATCTGTCAGATCCACCGACACCAGTGCACTGACGCCCTTTTCCTGCATAGTTACACCATAGAGCCGGTCGGCCATTTCCATGGTACCGCGCCGGTGGGTAATCACAATAAACTGGGTATGTTCCTTTAATTTATTCAGATATTCGGCATAGCGGGCTACATTTGGTTCATCCAGCGCCGCCTCAATCTCATCCAACAGACAGAAAGGGGAAGGCTTCAGGTTCTGAATGGCAAACAAAAGCGCAATTGCCGTCAGGGCCTTCTCTCCGCCGGAAAGCTGCATCATATTCTGAAGCTTTTTCCCCGGCGGCTGTGCAATAATCGCAATACCGGCTTCCAGGATATCCTTATCCTCTGATTCAAGCAGTTCCAGGGTTCCTTTGCCACCGCCGAAAAGTTCCTTAAACACGCGGTCAAATTCCAGACGGATCGCCGTAAACTTTTCTTCAAACTGCTTGCGCATCCCCTGATCCAGTTCGACAATAATCTTCCGGAGACTCTCCTCCGCCTCGATCAGATCCGCATGCTGGACCTTTAAAAATTCATACCGCTCCGAAACCTCTTTATAATCCTCAATCGCATTCACGTTGACCGGCCCCAGTTCGCGGATCTGGTTCTTCCGCTGACTGATGGCCCTGCGTGCCGGTAACAGCTCTGTCAGGGTCTCATCCCGCTGCTCCTCTGCCTCGGAAGGAGTCAATTCATATTCCGTCCACAAATATTCCACCTGTTTTTCCAGGCTTTCATCCATTCGCTCCTTCTGGATCTGCAGGCGGTAAGCATCCTTATCTAAAGAAGCAATCCGCCGGCTCACTTCCTCTCTGGCATCGAAGAAGGTATTCTGTTCTTTTACATGTTCTTCTTTTCGCGCCGTTTCCTCCGCCAGCTTCTCATTCAGCGTCCGCATGCGCTCTTCCACATGCAGGATCCGGTCTCTGGTCTGCGCAATCTCTTCTTCCCTTTCCAAAACGGCACCACCACCCTGTGTGATGCTTTCTTCCAGCTCCGCCTTCTCGGCGATCAGCTTCTCCATCTCACGGCTGACCCGGAGTATATTTTCTAAAATAAAGGTATCTTTCTGCGTTAGATTCGAGAATTCCACCTGTACCGACGCCAGTTCCCTGGCCTTCTCTTCTTGCTTTTGCTGCTCCTGCGCAAGCTTCCGGCTCAGATCCTCGATCTCTGCCTGCAGCTGACTGCTCTCTGCTTCCAGATCCTCTGCCTCCTGCTTCATGCCAGCCTCCTGGGCCTCGATTTCCGTAATCCGGATCTGCATGACTTCTGTCTCTTCCCGGCGGCTCTTATATCCCTGTCGGATTCCTTCCAGCTGGTCCTCGCCGCGTACCAAATTCAGGGAGACCCTGGTCTCCTTCAGCTTGCCCTGATGTACCTGCTCCTGCAGTTCTTCCAGGCGTTCCCGCAGAGATTTAACGGTCCGCTCCTTGCGGACCAGCTCATCCTTCACAGCATCATAGGTCTTCAGGGACTTCTTAATCGCTGCCTCCAGCTCTTCAATTTCCCGGCGGCGTCCCAACAGATTGGTAGCATTTTTGAAGGTACCACCGGTAAGAGAACCTCCAGGGCTTAAATATTCGCCTTCCAGCGTAACAATGTGCAGGCTGTGCTTATATTTTCTGGCAATTGCCAGCGCATGATCAATGGTATCGGTAACCAGTACCCGGCCCAGCAAATGATTGGCAATCCCTTCATAGGCTTTATCCACCGTTACCAGGCTGGTGCCCACTCCTAATGCGCCGGCTTCCTTCAGCGCTTCCGGCCTGGGGAAGGAATTGTTACTGCTGACACTGGAAATCGGCAGGAAAGTAGCCCGCCCATATTTATTTTGCTTCAAATAAGTAATTAGAGACTTAGCGGTTTCCTCATCCTCTGTTACAACATTTTGAATACGGCCTCCCAGTGCTGTTTCCATTGCGGTTTCATATTTCTTCTCGACATGAAGCAGATCGGCCACTACGCCCACGATCCCCGGCATCTCGGTCTTCTTTTCCATAACCCGGCGGATGCTGTTGCCATAGCCCTCATACCGCTCTGTAATATTAATCAAGGACTCAAGCCGGGTCTTCAGTGTATGGTATTCCTGCTGACAGTCATTCAGCTTCCGGTTCTGTCTCTTCAGCTCCTGATCGGCTTCTGCGGACTGCTTCTCCGTAGCGGACTGCTCCTCCGTCAGTTCGGCCAGATGGGCCTGCACCTGTACCAGCTCTGCACTGAGCTTCTCTACCTGGCTCTCCTGGGCCTCTTCCTCCGCACGCGCCGTCAGTAAGAACTGATGCAGTTCACTGCGGGTCAGGCGTGCCTGCTCCAGCTGGGTCTTAAACTTCTGATCACCGGCACTGATTTCTGCCTTTTTGTTCAAGCCCTCAATAATTTGGCCCTTTCGAGTCTCTATTTCAAACACATAGGCACGGATCTGATCGCTAAGCTCTACCAGTACTTCCTCCAGGCGTTCCACTTGATTATCGGTCTCATCCAGCAGCTCATTCAGTTCTCCTTTATCTGCTACGAAATTCTCTTTCTCACAGATTCTGGAGCCGATCTCTTCCTCAATGACTTCCATGCGGGCACGGATATGGTCATCATTCATCTGGGCGGTGCGGATCTGCTCCACTAATACCCGGATCCGCCCTTCCAGGCTTTCCTTTTCTACCCGCGTCTCACTCAAAGCAGAACGGCTTTCTTCCATGGTGCGGTCCAACGCCTCGTTCTTCTCCGTCAGCACGTCATACCGGGCCTTCATATCCTCCGCTTCCTGCTGCGATTTCGCCAGATCTGCGGTTACAATTTCCAGATTCGCGTTTACAGCAGCCAGCTTATTCTGCAGTTCGGTAGATTCCAGAAAGAAAGCGCCAATCTCATAGCTCTTCAGCTCTTCCTTCAGCTTCAGATACTGTCTTGCCTTCTCCGACTGCTTCTCCAGAGGGCCCACCTGCTTCTCCAGCTCGCTTAGAATATCACTGACGCGTACCAGATTCTGCCGCTCTCCCTCCAGCTTCTTCTGCGCAATTCCCTTTCGCTTTTTAAACTTAACAATACCGGCGGCCTCATCAAACAGGTCCCGCCGGTCTTCCGGTTTGCCACTAAGGATCTTATCGATCTGTCCTTGTCCAATAATGGAATAGCCTTCCTTACCCACACCTGTGTCATAAAACAGTTCATATACGTCCTTCAATCGGCAGACATTGCCATTGATCAGATATTCACTTTCACCAGACCGGTAAACCCGTCTGGAAATCGTCACTTCATCGTAATCAATCGGCAGCAGATGATCGGCATTGTCTATGGTAAGGGCTACATAGGCATAGCCCTGCGGCTTCCGGTTCTCCGTGCCGGCAAAAATAACGTCCTGCATATTGGAGCCGCGCAGCTGCTTAGCACTCTGCTCTCCCAATACCCACCGGACCGCATCGGCCACGTTACTCTTACCACTTCCATTAGGGCCTACAATCCCCATGATCCCCTGGTTAAACTCCAGTACTATTTTATTGGCAAAGGATTTAAAGCCCTGTGTTTCAATTTTCTTCAGATACATGTTCTTTGCTCCTGTCGTTCAATTCCAGAATCGCGCGGTAAGCGGCATCCTGTTCGGCAAGCTTCTTCGTCCGTCCTTTGCCTTCTCCATAAGCTTGTCCATTTATCCGAACCTGGGAAGTAAAAACCCTCCGATGATCCGGTCCCTCTGTCTTTAGCAATTCGTAAATAAGGCGCCCCATGCTGCGGCTCTGTACCATCTCCTGCAGGATAGTCTTGCTATCGAAAAAGAGCTTCTTGTTCTCAATATCATTCAAAATTAACCGCAGAACAAACTCTTTTGCATTAGTAAAACCACCATCCAGGTAAATCGCTCCAATTAACGCTTCCAATGCATCCGACAAAATCGAAGCTCGGCCTCTTCCTCCGGTAGAATCCTCGCCCTTTCCAAGGCGCAGATACTTACCCAGCTCCAACTCCTCCGCACAGCCAGCCAGCGTCTGTTCACACACAATACTCGCCCGAAGCTTCGTAAGTTCCCCCTCCGGCTGCTCCGGATACCAGACAAACAAACTCTCACTGCAAGCCAACTCCAGCACTGCATCCCCCAAGAACTCCAGTCTCTCATTACAAAGCTCCCGTCCCTGCCGATGTTCATTCGTATAAGAACTATGCGTCAAAGCCTGCCACAGCAGCCCCTTATCCCGAAACGAATACCCAACCCGTTCTTCCAGTACCTTCACACCGTCACCTCTCCACACTTCATTCTCATTTCTTCGCTGCGCCAGACTGACAACCGGCAAACAGGATGTGGTAAAAGACCCTTTTAACAGCCTTTTTACCACATCCGTCCCGCCCTTGCTTTCCAGTTGTCATCCCACAACTTTCCGAATTTCCTCTACCGCATCTCCTACGGTCACAATCCTCTCCGCTACCTCATCCGGAATTTCAATGCCAAGAGCGTCCTCTAACTGCATAATAATCTCAACACGGTCCAGCGAATCGGCTCCCAGATCATCCTCAAAGGATTTGTCCATTGTGATCTGCCCTGGATCCATCTGCATGGTCTTGGCAATGATCTCCTGAATTTTTTCGAACTCCATATTATTCTTCCTCCTTTTTCTCATTCCTGGACTCCTCTGCCAGGCTTTCTTTAATCTTTTTCATAACATTTTGCTCATGAAAGGTAATACATTGCAGAATAGAATTACAGACTTCCTTCGATTTAGCGTTTCCATGGGTCTTTACAACCAGGCCATTCAGCCCCAGCATGGGTGCTCCGCCATATTCACTGGCATCCATCCCCCGAAAAGTCTCTTTCAATGCCGGCTTCACCAAAAGGGCGCCGATTTTGGAACGGAGGTTACTCATCATCCCCTTCTTAATCTGCCCAACCAGCGCGCCCGCCGTTCCTTCATACAGCTTCAGGATTACATTTCCCACAAAAGCCTCACAGACAATCACGTCTGCTCCGCCAAAAGGAATCTCCCTGGCCTCAATACTTCCCATAAAATTTATATCCCCACATTCTTTTAGCAGGGGAAACGTCTCCTTTACTAAGGCGTTGCCTTTTTCTTCTTCTGCGCCCACATTAACAATCCCTACCCGGGGCTTGCTTATTCCTATGACGTGCTCCATATAAATAGAACCCATCTTGGCAAATTGCACCAGGTGGCTGCTGCGGGCATCTACATTGGCACCGCAGTCAATCAGCAGCGATACCCCATTCGCAGTGGGAATCAATGGTGCCAAAGGAGTTCGCTCTACGCCCTTGATCCGCCCGACTACCAGCTGTCCGCCTACCAATACGGCCCCCGTACTGCCTGCCGAGACAAAAGCGTCTGCCTGTCCTTCCCGTACCAGCTTCTGCCCTACCACAATCGAAGAATCCTTCTTCCTGCGGATTGCACTCACCGGTGACTCATCATTGGTAATCATTTCGGATGCCGGCACAATTTCTAACTGCTCCGAATTGTACCGGTACCGGGAAAGCTCTTTCTGAAGCACTTCTTCCGGACCCGTCAGAAGGACTTTTACCTTCCCGCTTTTATTAATGGCCTCTACAGCTCCTTTTACCAATTCTGTCGGTGCATTGTCACCGCCCATGGCATCTACGGCCACTCTCGTCATTCTTTCGTTTTCCATTCCTGTCTCCTTACTCCAAGGAATTTCAATCACCCTATTTTTCTTAATAACTATACTAAATTCATTATCAGAAATCAATGCTTTCTCTAAAAAAAGTAACTGCTTTACAGCATTCAGGTTTCCATGTATACTGGTTCTCGGGGCAATGTCCCCTGACACCAATCTTAGAAGGGGAATCTCATGAGTATTCTGAATGTACAGAGCTTATGCCACGGCTTTGGTGACCGGGCAATTTTTCAGGATGTTTCCTTCCGGCTCCTGGCCGGCGAACATGTCGGCTTCATCGGTGCCAACGGAGAAGGAAAATCTACCTTTATGAATATTGTAACCGGCTCTCTGCAGCCGGATGAAGGACGTATAGAATGGGCAAAGAATGTACGGGTCGGTTATCTGGACCAACATACCGTACTGGAAAAAGGCATGACCATCCGGGACGTCCTAAAATCTGCTTTCCGCTTTCTCTTCGGCCTGGAAGAAAAAATGAACCAGATCTGTGAACATCTGGGAGACGCAGGGGAAGACGAAATGGACCGCATGATGGAGGAGCTGGGAGAAATCCAGGATCTGCTGGCTGCTCATGACTTCTACATCATCGACGCGAAGGTCGAAGAAGTCGGCCGGGCCCTGGGGCTTGCAGACATTGGTCTGACCCGGGATGTCAGTGAACTGTCCGGCGGCCAGCGGACAAAAGTACTGTTGGGTAAGCTGCTGCTGGAGAAGCCGGACATCCTGCTTCTGGACGAGCCGACCAACTATTTGGATGAAATCCACATTGAGTGGCTGAAGCGCTATCTAATTGAATATGAGAACGCCTTCATTCTGATCTCACACGATATCCCATTTCTAAACAGTGTCATTAATCTAATTTATCACGTGGAGAATCAGCAGATCAACCGCTATCCGGGTAATTATGACAAATTCCTGGAGGTCTATGAGATGAAGAAATCCCAGCTGGAGGCTGCCTATCGGAAGCAGCAGCAGGAAATCGACGACCTGAAAGACTTCGTAGCACGAAACAAAGCGCGGGTCGCTACCCGCAATATGGCTATGTCCCGGCAGAAGAAGCTGGATAAAATGGAGGTTATTGAACTGGCCCAGGAGAAGCCGAAGCCGGAATTCCGTTTTAAAGAAGGCCGTACCTCCGGCCGTTTCATCTTTGAGACGAATGGACTGGTGATCGGGTATGAGGAACCGCTCTCCCGCCCTCTGGATCTTACGATGGAGCGCGGACAGAAAATTGTCCTGACCGGTGCTAACGGAATCGGTAAGACCACTTTGCTTAGAAGCCTGATTGGCCAGATTCCGCCGCTGTCCGGAACGGTGACCCAGGGAGACTATCAAATACCAGGCTATTTCGAGCAGGAGGTCAGCTACGATGACAATACCACCTGTATCCAGGAAATCTGGAAGGAATTCCCCGGAATGACCCAGTATGAGGTTCGTTCTGCCCTTGCCAAATGCGGCCTGATGACCAAGCATATCGAGAGTCTGGTACGGGTATTAAGCGGCGGTGAGCAGGCCAAGGTCCGCCTCTGCAAGCTGATTAACCGGGAAACCAATCTGCTGCTTCTGGACGAGCCCACCAATCATCTGGATGCAGATGCAAAAGAAGAACTGAAGCGGGCGCTGATTACTTATAAAGGCAGCATCCTCTTAATATGCCATGAACCGGAATTCTATGAAGAGGTGGTGTCGGATGTCTGGAATTGCGAATCCTGGACCACAAAGCTGCTATAGAGCCGAAACGCAAAAGGAGCCATATGGCTCCTTTTGCGTTTCGGCATCATGTTATGCTTGAAAGCGCTGCAAAAATACTTGCGTACGTTCACTCCTCGGATTTGCAATGACATCTTCCGGTTTGCCTTGCTCAATAATTACACCGCCGTCCATAAAGACTACCCAATCGGATACATCTCTGGCAAAGGCCATTTCATGAGTCACGATCATCATCGTCATCCGTTCTGCCGCCAGGTCTTTAATAACCCTTAGGATCTCCCCTGTCAACTCAGGGTCCAACGCCGATGTCGGTTCGTCAAAAAACAGCATATGCGGCTTCATGGCCAAAGCTCTCGCAATGGATACCCGCTGCTGCTGACCGCCGGACAGCTGAAAGGGATATGCATCGGCTTTATCAGAAAGCCCCATCTTCTTCAGCAGTTCCAGTGCTTCCTTACAGACCTCATTCTTATCCCGCTTTTGTACATGAACCGGTGCATCCATAATGTTCTTTAACACCGAATAGTGAGGAAACAGATTAAAATTCTGAAATACCAGGCCAAAGTACTGGCCGATTTTCTTCAATTCCTTCGAGGCCGCATAGACCGACTTGCCGCCGGCATCCTCTCTCGCCGCATACTCTCCCATGTAGATCAGGTCTCCGCCATCCATTGTCTCCAGCATAGTAGCACAGCGAAGCAGCGTGGATTTACCGGAGCCGGAAGGTCCGATGATCGAGACCACCTGCCCCTGCTCCACGGACAGAGAAATATCCTTCAGAACCTCTAACTGGTCAAATTGTTTGCGGCAGTGATTGATTTCTACGATCTTCATAGTGTCTCCTATCGGTAGTAATTCATACGCTTCTCAAGTGCATTCATAAGAAGTGCCACCAGCAGGTTAAACAGATAATAGAACAGTCCCGCCACCAGCAGCGCCGTGATACTGCTGTATTTCGCCACCAGCTGCTTTGCCGCCGAGAACATTTCGCCATAGGCAATGGCAAAGGCCAGAGACGTATCCTTAACCAGTGTAATTACCTCGTTGGTCACCGACGGAAGAATTCTCTTTAACACCTGCGGCAGAATGATCTTGATAAAGGTCTGCTGTTTACTGTAGCCCAATACCTTGGCTGCTTCGTATTGCCCTACCGGCATAGACTGAATCCCGGAGCGGTAAATCTCTGCGAAATACGCGGCGTAATTAATGGTAAAGCCAATAATCACCGCATAAAAACGCCATTCGCTGCTCAATTGTATCCCAAACACAATCCAGGGCAGGTTATAAACGCAGAGCAGCTGCAGCATCAGAGGCGTTCCCCGCATCACCGATATGTAAAAGGATGAAATCATCCGCAGGACCCGATTGCGTGACATGCGCCCGAAGGAAATCAACAGTCCAAGGGGAAGGGAAAGCAGCAGGGTCCAGAAGAAAATCCCTACACTCCTGATAAACCCATCTCCAAGTTGTGATAAAATCAGAGAAAAATCCATAGGTTCCTCCAAAACCGCATAGAATCCGGCTCCTTTATCATTACTTATATATTACAAAATCTGTTAATCCGTATTTTTCTGCCAGCGTCGTAAAGGTCCCATTCTCTACCAGTTCCATCAGAGACTCATTCACCTGGTCCCGCAAGGTCTCATTCCCCAGCTTAAAGCCAACTCCGTACTGCTCCGTTGCCAGCACCTCTTCTAACTGTACAAAATCGCCTGCCGTGCGGTTCTCAATCTGATACTTTGCAACACCGATATCCATTGCGATTGCATCAATTGCACCGGCTTCCAGATCCATAAAGGCCGAATTATAATCCGGATACTGCTGCAAGCCTGCGAAGGTATCTGCCAATTCCTTCCGGCCTTTTTCTGCGTCTTCCAGCAATTCCAATGCTGCAGAAGCAGCCTGTACGCCTACTGTTTTACCTGCCAGATCCTCCAGCTTCGTAATGCCGGAATCCTTACCTGCTACAATCACCTGACTATTGTCCACATAAGGAACCGACCATGTATACATGGTTTCACGGTTATTTCCATTCATGGTAAATCCATTCCAGATGCAATCAATTGCACCGCTATTCAGCTCCATATCCTTAGCGGTCCAGTCAATAGGTGTTTTCACCAGCTCCCAGCCACGAAGCTCACATACGGCTTCTGCCAGTTCCAGATCAAATCCAGTATAGTCACCTTTATCATCCATATAACCATAGGGGGGATATTCCGCATCAAATCCCACAATTAAAGTGGTTCTGTCGTCTGCGGCTTCCGAGGTCGCTGCTGTCGTCGTAGAATCGGCGGATGACTCCGCCTCTGTGGTAGTTGTCTTTGCCTCAGTGGAAGCCGCCGTGGTGGGCTCCTCTTTACTGCTTCCGCAGGCAGTAATGGAAACTGCCATTAACACGGACAACCCCAGTGCTAACCATTTTTTCTTCATAACTTTTCCTCCATTAATAAAAATTCCCTATAAATACATTAGTGCGCTGTCTGGCTAAGGGATTAGCCAGACAGCACACTAGAATTCTACCATAGCAGCTTGCTAAAGTAAAGAGATTTTCTCGATTTTAGAATCCCAGATCCTCATTGACCAGGATCACTTTAATCCGGCGCGGAGCCATACTGTACCGGGTAATCAGCATCTGACAGCAAATGTTCCCCGGCGTCTTACAATCATAACATGCACCGGTTTTGGCACAAGGTGTATCCAGGCCGAAGCGCTGGGCATTAATGGGCGCTGCTTCGTTCCTGGCCCGGGAAATAGCGTCTGTCTCACTCTTTACCACCTTATTCATGCCCACAATCATGATTACCATCGCCGGCCCAAAAGCAATCGCGGATATCCGGTTCGACATCCCGTCAATGTTGACCATTATTCCGTCTTCACTGATGGCATTGCAGCTGGTTAAAAAGATATCGCTGTTAAAGATTTTACGGGAAATCGCCGCGCGCTCCGCCGGATCTGTGGTGATATCCCGGTCTAGGATATCATAATTCCCCGCATAGACGGCATCCTTCAGACCACATTCAATAATACTCATCGAGCCGCCCCAGCCCACCTGACTGCCTTCCGGCATTAATTCCAGCGCCTTCCGCACGGCCTCCGCCGCGGTGGCTACATAATAGGCCTCCATATTCCGTGCTTCCAAAGCCTTGACGATCTTTTCTCCTAACAGGTCATTCCGCATGTTTCGAAATTTGTCCATAGTGTCCTCCTTTTTTTACCGCTTACGCTCGCTAAGCCACTCAATTACCACATCATAATTCTCCGGCCGGTGAGGAAATGTGCATGCCGAACAGTCCTTAATTCGATTATTCCCTTTCACAATCACCTCCAGAGTCCCCGGACAGTCCTCCCGCAGATAAAAGGGACAGAAACAAAACAGGCAGTTTAATTCTTCCACTCCTTCATGACAGGGGTAATACTTACAGGCATGGTTTGAAAAAAAACGGTGTGAATTTTCCATTTCTCCAGGTCTCCTTTTTCTTATAAATAAAGACGTTCAAAACTCTCCTTTTGGTACCGGGACAGCTGCTCCCCTAAAAGACGGTTCTCCGGCTGCATAAGCTCCGGATCCCGGGATAGAATCGCGTCGGCCGCTTCCGCAGCATCCTGCAGGATACGGCTGTCCGTAAATACGTCACCAATGGAAAATTCCAGATTACCGCTCTGGCGGATTCCGAATACGTCGCCGGGGCCGCGCAGCCTCAGGTCTTCGGAAGCAATTTTAAATCCATCGTTGGAATGATTCAAAATATCCAGCCGTTTATTTTTCGTACTGTCACCGGATCCATCGACAAAGATACAATAAGACTGGTATTTGCCTCTTCCTACCCGGCCTCTAAGCTGGTGAAGCTGGGCCAGGCCAAAACGCTCTGCATTTTCAATCATCATTACCGTGGCATTGGGCACATTGACCCCCACCTCTACCACCGTGGTGGACACCAGCACCTGGATGCCGCCTGCCAGAAACTGCTCCATCCGGCTGGTTTTCTCTGCCGGTCTCATTTTGCCATGGAGATATTCAATGCGGATGGCAGGCGGCAGTGCCTCCCGCAGCTTCTCCGTATAGTCCACGACGTTTTCCGCGTCGATTCCCTCACTCTCTTCCACCATCGGACAAATCACATAGGCTTGACGCCCTGCCTGAATTTCCTTACGGATAAATTCATAGGCCTTGGGCCGGAAGGAGGTATCTACCACACAATTTCGAATGGTCAGCCGGTTAGAGGGCAATTCATCTATGACGGAAATGTCCAGATCTCCATATAGAATAATGGCCAGAGTTCTTGGAATCGGCGTCGCACTCATTACCAGAATGTGTGGTTCCTCCCCTTTTTTTGTGAAGGTCTCCCGCTGCCGGACGCCGAACCGGTGCTGTTCGTCCGTAATTACCAGTGCCAGCCGGTCATAGACCACCTTATCCTGAATCAGCGCATGGGTGCCAATGATCAGATCCACCTCATGTGCTGCCATTTGTTCATAAATTTTTCGTTTCTCTGCTGCCGTATGAGATCCGGTCAGCAGTGCCGTCCGACAGCTTATCCCATAGGTACTAAACAATTCCATTATGGACTCATAATGCTGACGAGCCAGCACTTCCGTGGGTGCCATCAGCGCGCCTTGATAACCGCTTTCTACTACGTCCAGCAGCGCCAGCAGCGCCAAGATGGTTTTACCGGAGCCCACATCGCCCTGAACCAGCCGGTTCATCAGCCGCGGACCGCTCAGATCCTTTCGAATCTCCGACAGCACCCGCTGTTGGGCACCGGTCAAACGATAGGGAAGCGTTTCCAGCAGCCGATCCGCCCACCGGCCCTCTCCAATTGGAAAAAGATTAGGCTTCTCTTCTTTTCGCTCCTTCAGACGGCGTATGGCCAAAATAAACAAGAGAAACTCATCAAAAACCAGACGTTTTCTGGCAAATAAAAGCTCCTCTTCATTTTTAGGAAAGTGTATCGTACGGATTGCGTAATTCCATTCCGCCAGGCCCTGCTGTTCACGCAATTTGGGCGGTAAGTACTCCTTATGTAAATCCACTTCATCCAAAGCCTGTGCGACTACCCTGGCGATCAGCTTACCCGTCACACCCCCGGTAGTCGTATAGACCGGCTGCAGGGATTCTCCCATCTGCTCATAGACCTCCGGTGTGAAGAACTGCGGCTGCTCCATGGTAATGCCAAAACGCCCCCGCATTAACCGTCCCCGAAACACCTTACAATCCCCTTTGCGGAACGTATTCCGAAGATAGGGCATATGAAACCAGGTCAGCTGCACCCGGCCGGCCCCATCCGAGCCGGTTACCGTGAGAATGGACAGCCGTCCTGCCCGCTTCATTTGCGGCGCGGAGGTAAGGGTCACCTTTATCGCCGCTATTTTCCCGGATTCCGCCGCTTCAATCGGGATTACTGTTCCATAGGAATCATAACGGCTCGGGTAATGGCGCAGCAAATCTCCCACAGTCTGAATCCCTAAGCGGGAAAAGTCCTGCGCCGTCTTTTCTCCGATTCCTTTACACGCCTGTATTAAATCTGTTTCCTGCATGAGTTCACTTCCTATGAAAATGTAAAAAGCCAGTTCTGCCGCCCCCGTGTACCGGTATAGTGAGAGTACACGGGGGGACAAGCCTGACTTATTCTACTGATACAATATAATAGTAGATTGGCTGTCCTCCATAATGCACCTCCACATCACAGGTGGGATACAGCTCTTCTGCTGCGGTCCGCATGTTCTTCGCATCTGTCTCGGACACATCCGAACCATAATAAATACTAATCAATTCCGCTTCTTCATCCACCATGGATTCCAGGGTAGCCTTGGTTACAAGCTCCGCATCATTCCCCACTGCCAGTAATGCGGAATGATCTCCAATTCCCATAATATCTCCTTCACGGATCTCCCGCTGGTCAATGATGGTGTTCCGGACAGCATAAGTAATCTGACCGGTCTTTACCCGTTCCATCTCTTCTGTCATCATTGCCGCATTCTCCTCCGCACTGCGGGAGGGAGCGTAATTAATAATCGCGGTAATTCCCTGGGGAATTGTCTTAGATGGAATCACAATTACCTTTTTATCTTTCACTAAATGCACGGCCTGCTCGGCTGCCAGGATGATATTCTTGTTATTCGGCAAGATATATACAATATCCGCATTTACCTGTCCAATAGCTGTCAGCATATCCTCCGTGCTGGGGTTCATGGTCTGACCGCCTTTAATAATATAATCCACATTCAGTCCCCGGAAGATTTCATGAAGGCCTTCTCCGACGGAGACTGCGATAAATCCAACCTCTTTCCTTGGTTCCTCCTTAGCCGGCAGCTCAGACTGCGTTTCTGCCTGCTTCTGCCCCTGTGCCAGCCGGGTAGCTTCGCGGATCAGCTTCTCCTCATGCTCTTCCCGCATATTGTCAATCTTAATACGCGAAAGGCTTCCAAAATTCAATGCCCTCTGGATCACCAGACCCGGGTCGTTCGTGTGCACATGTACCTTTACCACATCCTCATCGGATACAACCACTAAAGAATCACCAATTGACTCAAGATACGCTTTAAACTGATGCTCGTCTTGATCCGCATATTTCTTCTCTACATTAATAATGAACTCGGTGCAGTAGCCGAAGGTAATCTCGCCCAGTTCACCGGAGTCCGCAATGATATTAACCTCTGTTTTCTCAGCCGGCCGTACCTCCGGCATTTCTATCTCTTTACCCAGGAGGCCGTCCAATGCCCCCTTCATAACCTGCATAAGTCCCTGTCCCCCGGAATCGATCACTCCCGCTTGCTTGAGTACCGGCAAAAGTTCCGGAGTCTGTGCCAGCACAGCGTCTCCATGGGCGATAATTTCCCGCAGGAATTCTTCCATATCATCCATTCGGGCCGCCAGCTCTCCCGCCTTCTCTGCCATTCCCCTGGCAACGGTCAGGATCGTGCCTTCCTTCGGTTTCATCACGGCTTTATAAGCGGTCTCAGTCGCCCTCTGCATGGCATTGGCAGCCGTGATGGGATCCAGCACTTCCACCGTCTTCAGCTCCTTGGTAAATCCGCGGAACAGCTGTGACAAAATCACGCCGGAGTTGCCTCTGGCTCCCCGCAGCGATCCGGAAGAAATGGCCTTGGCCAGCGTCTCCATATTCACCTCAGACAAGTTCTGGACTTCCTTTACCGCAGACAGGATCGTCAGCGTCATATTCGTCCCCGTGTCTCCATCCGGAACAGGAAAAACATTTAGATCATTAATCCATTCTTTATTAATTTCAAGATTTTTCGCACCTGCCAAGAACATATTACGGAATGTCTTAGCATCAATCGTATTCATCGACACAGTCAGCTTCCTCCTCGAGTTAATCGATCACTCGTACCCCTTCCACATAAATATTTATATGTTCCACAGGTACGCCGGTGAATTCCTCCACCTTATACTTCACCGTCTCAATCAAATTATCGGAAACGGCGGAGATGCTGACGCCATAGGAAACAATCACATGAAAATCAATGGATATCTTATTCTCTTCCACGGTGACACTAATTCCATTAGTCAGGCTCTCTTTAAGCAGAAGCTTTACCAATCCATCTTTCATATTCGTGGAAGCCATGCCAACAATCCCAATACACTCTACTGCAATAGTACCTGCGAACTTGGCAATAACATCGGTATCAATGAGAACCTCGCCCAGCTGGTTGCTGATTCGACATTTCATATTCAATTCCTCCTTGTATACTCTATTCAAAAAGCAATTCAATCACCCTGATTTTACATGGTTCCGTGCAATATATTACCAAAATAGGATTCCTGTAACAATCACATGTCCATTATACCCGTTTTCTTATAAAATGCAAATACAATTTTTTTAAATTCTGCTTGCATTCCCTACAAGATTCTGTTATCATACTATTGTTCTGGGTCTTGCAGACCGGCAGGACCTATAATAAGCCGTGAGGAGGTGCGATTGGTATGGCAAAGTGTGCAGTATGTGGAAAAGGCGCTCATTTCGGGAATGCAGTGAGCCACTCTCATAGAAGATCGAATAAAATGTGGAAGGCAAACATCAAATCCGTTAAGGTAAAAGTTGGTGCCGCAAGCAAGAAAATGTACGTTTGCACTTCTTGTTTAAGATCTGGTAAAGTAGAAAGAGCATAGTGCTTATAACGACTAAAAAGAGACGAGTCCAAACCGGATTCGTCTTTTTTTGCTGAATCTGCTTTACCCAATTAACAAGCAAACAAATTATAGCCCACAATAATCAACACAGCGATTATAATCAGGACCGATATACGGATTGGCAGAAACATCATTAATGCCATTCCAAATCCCACGCTAAACATCACCAAACCAACCAGCCGCCTCATACCAGTCCCTCCATTAAGCACTCGTGTACCAGCTAGTACACTAGTATACCCTATGAAGGAGGAACTGCTTCTATGACTGCCTGCTGCTTCTTATTCCTCCAGGATAGCATCTACCGCTGCCTTTACTTCCGGATCCAGAGGCTTTTCTTCTTTCTTATTAGTGAATTTATTGATCACATCCGGAACCATATCCAGAATCTTCGTCGCCATATCCTGGTTCTTAACATTTACCAGACGGGTGCTTCCATTCTGAATAACCAGTACCGCGCTGGGAGACATCTTCGCTCCCATTCCGCCGCCACCGAGATTCTTCCGCTTCTCTTCGTTTAATCCCGCTCCGGCACCCACAGCAAAGCTTACGTCTACCAGCGGCAGGATAATGGTATCTCCTACATGAATTGCATCTCCTACCACCGTCTTTGCGCTTGTAAATCCGTCCAAACCTTTTAACAAGGCCTCTACTACTGAACTGAAATTATTGTCTGCCATATCACTTTCCTCCTATCGCTTTATCCATTTACGCAGCATTTTATTGGAGTATAATCTCCATCCTATTATAAGCAGGGAGAGCATTCTTATTCTGCCCCGCAGATATAGCTCGCCTTCCAATACCTCTTCTTCAAACTCACCGACCACCCGAATATGATCCTCATACAGGGGATAAAACATATAAAATGCTCCCAGGATCTTTCCTGTCAGGGCAGGATCCTCCATCCCGATTCTGGCCTTTATTCGAAAAACAGAAGGCAATATATGCCGCAAGAGCCGTAACAGGTTGTCCTTTAAAAATTTAAACGTTTCCTGGTTCTCCGGATCCTGAATAAAATCCAGCCCGTCCTCCAGCTTCTCCCGGATCGAGGCAAACCGCCCCTCTTCCCTCTTCACTTTCTTTTCTCTGCCGGGCCGCTTCCTATGGGAATGCGTCTGCCTCTGCGGCGCCTCCCCTGCATCGGAAGGTACTTCTCCTGTGGGTGTCACCTCCCAGGAAGCGGTATCTTCTGTCTCAGGTGGAATCGCTGCTTCCTTGGAAAGTACCGGTAAGTCCGTTTCCTTTTCCTGGCTTCTCCCAGATTTTCGCCGGCGCTTTTTACGGGGGGGCTTCTCTTTATCGGACCGAAAGATCGGATATCCCAGAATCCGGATCCGGTAGACCAGTTTGCCATCCCGGTACCCACCCCGTGCACTAATCAAATGCAGTAGCCAAGTGATTTTCACATCTGCCTTCAAATTCTGGTCATAATATTCTGCCTCTGCCCGGTAGCGCACCGGTACCAGCAGCACCAGCACAACCAATGAAAGCAGCAGCCCCAGAATCGCCAGAAGGAGAATACCGATGATTTTTAATATAGTCCCTAAGACGCTAAGCATCTGCCTCCTCCTGTGTGTACTTGTCTAAAGAGAACAGCCGGCGGAGATCCGGGGTTCCGTACTCCTTCATGGCATCCTCTACCATCTGCTGCAAAACGAAAAAAGCTTCCTCCCGGCCTTTGGCAATACCGACTACCGTCAGGTCCTCTTGCCTCCTGTAATAGGACTGAAGCAGATAATTGGAAGAGAGGATGTCCAACTGATTAGCAGGGTTCGAAGGCAGCGTCAGCACATAAACATTCCACTGTACTTTACCCACACGGATACCACGTACAATTCTGTCCTGTTTCTTTTCTGCTCCATCTCCCACATACAGCCGGTCAAACCATTTCATATATCGATCACTCTTTCTTCATACACTCCAAAGCCATTTCGATTGCCCTCTCCACAGATGCATGCCGAATGGCTTCGCGGCTGCCGCTAAAGCGGCACTCCAGTACGGTAACATAACCGCGGACATAACAGCCCAGATACACCAGTCCCACCGGCTTCTCCGGTGAACCTCCGTCCGGTCCCGCAATCCCGGTCGATGCCAATGCGACCTCCGCACCGGCGGAACGGGCTGCCCCCAGTACCATCTCCCTGGCCGTCTCTTCACTGACAGCGCCATGTGCTTTCAGTGTCGTATGGCTCACACCCAAGAGGCGTTCCTTCGCTTCATTTGAATAGGTAATCAATCCCTGATTATACACCTCGGACGCTCCGGATACTTCCACAATCGCGGCCCCTATCAGACCGCCTGTACAGGATTCCGCCGTAGTAATGGTGTAACCCCTGTCTTTTAACAGGCGGACAAGTTCTTCATACCTCTCCATAATTTCCATCCTTTAATATATGTCGGTTCTTATAAACATAATCTACCAAGGAAAGTATCGTCAAAATCAGGGATCCCCATACGAGAACCTGCTCCGCCACGGTCCAGACCGGGTGATCCAGATGCAGAATCAATGCGATGGTCATAAACATCTGACAGACCGTTTTAAATTTCCCCCAGATATTGGCGGCAATGACGACTCCATTATCGGAAGCAATCAGACGAAATCCGCTGATTACAAACTCTCTGCTGATAAAAATTACTACGATCCAGGCTTCCAGCCGCCCCATTTCAATCAGGCAGATAGCTGCAGAACCCACCAGCAATTTGTCCGCCAGCGGATCCATAAACTTACCGAAATTCGTAACGAGATGATTCTTTCTGGCTATATACCCATCCAGAAAATCCGTAAAACTGGCGAAGCAGAACAGAAACAGCGCAATATAATCGCCGGTCCTCCCAAAATCTGCTAACATAAAAAATACAAAAAAGGGAATCATCAGCACACGGAGTGTGGTTAGTTTATTCGGTAAATTCATCGCATATCTCCCCAATCAGATCATATTCCAATGCGCCAGTCACCTGTACTCTGGCAAAATCGCCGGTCATCATTTCCTGATCCGTATTTATAAAAATATAACCGTCTACATTCGGAGCGTCCCGGTAGGTGCGCCCCACATAGGCATTTTCATCCGCCACTTTACCTTCAATCATTACAAGAAGGGTTCTTCCAATCATTTCCTGGGACTTCTCAAGGGAGATTTCCTGCTGAAGCTCCATTACTTCGCTCCGGCGTTCTTCTTTCACATCTTCCGGCACCTGCGTTTCCATGACTGCCGCCGGCGTATCCTCTTCCTGAGAATAAGCAAATACCCCTAAACGGTCAAATTCCATCTCTTCCACGAAATCCATAAGGATCTCATGATCCTCTTTTGTTTCTCCGGGGAATCCGCTAATCAGGGTGGTACGGAGCGCCAGCTCTGGAATCTCTGCCCGCAGCTTACGGATCATTTCCCTTAGCTGTACGCCATTTGTCCGTCTGCCCATCCGCTTTAATACGGAATCACTGGCATGCTGTACCGGAATATCCAGATAGCGGCAGATTTTCTTCTCTTCCCGGATTACCTGAATCAACTCATCAGTAATCTCTTCCGGGTAGCAGTATTGGATGCGGATCCAGACAATCCCCGGAATCGCTGCCAGCTTCCGCAGCAACTCCGGAAGAGCTTTATGACCATAGAGATCACAGCCGTACAAGGTCGTCTCCTGGGCCACCAGGATCAATTCCCGAACGCCCCCGGCGGCCAGCTCTTCTGTCTCTCGGACAAGGCGTTCCATCGGAACACTCCGGTATTTCCCCCGTACCTTTGGGATAATACAGTAGGTACAGTGCTTGTCACAGCCTTCGGCAATCTTCAGAAATGCATAATGGCCTCCGGTGGTCACCACACGCTTCACCTGGACCTCCGGCGTCTGATCAATGTTCTGAAACACCTGACATCCGCTCTTTAGATGAAGAACATCCTTAACGACCTCCACAATCTTATCATAGGAGGCCGTTCCCACCACGGCATCTACTTCCGGCATCTCGGCTAAGACTTCTGCCTTATAACGCTCAGCCAGACATCCGGTTACAATCAGCGCCCTACAGACGCCTTCTTCCTTCCAGGCTGCCATTTCCAGAATTGTATTAATGCTTTCTTCCTTGGCATCCCCTATGAAGCAGCAGGAATTCACGACAATTACGTCCGCTTCCGCCTCCTCGCCGGTCAGCCGAAAGCCCTCTGACTGCAGAAGACCCAGCATAACCTCGGAATCCACCAGATTCTTGTCACAGCCCAGAGAAATAAATAAGATTTTCATAGTTTAATATCTTCGTACTCTTCGTAATTTTCACTTTCCTCACTAAGAATCTTAATGTCTCCTATACGAAGCTCCTCAATTGCGATGGAAAGCGCTTTCTTCTGCTCGCCATCCTGCATCGTGTGGCTGGCAGCTACCAGCTGTCTGGCACGCTTAGCCGTTCCCAACACGATCGAATAGCGGCTCTGTACAATGGGAGCATCTCCCTTTTTTACATCTTTGTTTACGGCTTCCATTAACTCTGAATAAGACGGATGTAACATAATTTATTCTCCTTTTATCATTCTTTCTATATCATCCTTCAAGTGTCCGGCTAATGCCAGATTCGAGGAACGGTATTCTTCTGCCAGTGACGGATTATTAATTACCCTGTGCATATCCTGCACACAGGCATCCAAGTCACGATTCACAAGGATGCATTCATATTGATCCACCACCTCAACTTCTTCCAGGGCCCGCTTCATCCGATCCTGAATCTGCTCACCGGTCTCAGTTCCCCTGGCAGACAACCGACTCCGTAAGGTGGCGATGTCCGGTGGAATCAGGAAAATCAGCAGTGCTTCCGGGTATTTCCTCTTCACCTGCAAAGCGCCCTGGTATTCAATATCCAGAATCACATTTTGACCTTGTTCCAGCTTCTGAAAGACATATTCCTCTGGGGTCCCGTAGTAATTCTCCACGTAACGGGCGTATTCAATCAGCTTCTTCTCCTGAATCAACTGCTCAAATTCTTCTCTTGTTAAAAAGAAATATTCCTTACCATGGGTCTCCCCCTCCCGCGGCGCTCTCGTGGTCGCAGAGACCGAAAAGGAATACAGATCTGCGTAACAATTCAGTAAGGAATTGATAACGGTGCCCTTACCTACACCAGAAAAACCGGAAATAATGACCAGCAAACCTTTCTTCTTCATTTTTCCTTCCCCTCACAACGGCTTGCAATTGTCTCAGGCAGCAGTGCCGACAGGACAATTACAGCACTGTCCGTAATGATTACGCCTTTGGTCTTCCGCCCCTGGGTTGCGTCCACAGCGGTTCCCGCATCCTTTGCTGCCTGCACCAGGCGCTTAATCGGCGCCGAATCCGGATTGACCACTGATACGATTTTATCTACATTCATTACATTTCCGTATCCGATATTAATCAACTTACTCAATATTCTGTACCTGCTCCCGTATCTTTTCGATTTCGGTCTTCAGCTGAATTGCCACAGAAGACACGTCCATGTTGCTGCACTTGGACAGGATGGTATTGGCCTCCCGGTTCATCTCCTGGGCAATAAAGTCCAGCTTTCTTCCAACACTCTCCCCATTCTCCTGCTGCAGAGCGTCCCGCATGCCGCGGATATGGCTTCTGAGCCGGACCGTCTCTTCATCCACACAGGTCTTATCGGCAAAAATCGTAACCTCTGTCATGACGCGGGCCTCATCCAGTGTATTCGATTCCAAAAGTTCCCGTACTTTTGCCTCAAGCTTATCACAGTATTGCTGAATGACCTCCGGAGAATGTTCCTCTATATAGGATACCCCTTCTTCCATTCCGGTAAGCTTCTGTAAAAGATCCTTCTTCAGCTGGGTACCTTCCGCCCTTCTCTGTTCTACAAAGCCGACACCGGAGGTCTTCACCGCCTCCTCCAGCAAATGCCACAGAGACTCCTCATCTTCCTGGGCCCGCTCCATCGAGAACACCTCCGGAAAACGAGCCAAATCCGAAACCTTGATATTATTTTCTATTCCAAATTCCTGGCTCATCTGCTGGAAATACTCCATATACTCACCTGCCAGATGCCGATTGTACCGCAGACAGAACTGCTCATCCGTATAATCCTCACAGATAATAAAAAGGTCGACCTTTCCACGCTCCGCAAATTGTTTCACCATGGTGCGGATTCGAGACTCAAAGAGATTCAGCTTCTTGGGGAGCTTAATATTGATATCCAGGTAACGGTGATTGACTGCTTTCATCTCCACTAACATCTTCTGCTTCTCATTGGAGATCTCTGCTCTCCCGAAGCCGGTCATACTCTTTACCATCGTATTTACGGTTCCTTTCCGTTCCTATGAAGAATCCTTGACTTCACATACATAGTAAATTATAATTCATTATTGTATGCAAGTCAACATTCCACAGAAGAATGTTTTAGCAGTTCCCCCTCCGGGAACTCAGGAAGAGAGTGAAAGTTATGGCCTTAGACGGAATTGTAATGGCAAATATGGCAGCAGAAATGAAAGAGCGGCTGGAAGGCGGCCGGATTACAAAAATTGCACAGCCTGAGAAGGATGAACTGATGCTGACCATCAAAGCTCCCGGCAGTCAATGGAAGCTTTTGATTTCAGCCGGTGCCAGTCTGCCGCTGATCTATTTTACAGAGCAAAATAAAGTAAATCCAATGACAGCGCCCGGATTCTGTATGCTGCTGCGCAAACATATCGGAAACGGGCGGATTCTCTCCGTCACCCAGCCGGGTCTGGAGCGGATTCTAAACATAGAGATTGAACATCTGGATGAAATGGGCGACCTTTGCCGCAAATATCTGATCGTAGAACTGATGGGCAAACACAGCAATATTATCTTTACCGACAGCGATATGCGGATCCTGGACAGCATTAAACATGTCTCCTCCCAGGTCAGCTCCCTCCGTGAGGTGCTGCCGGGACGGATGTATTTTATTCCGGAGACCTCACAGAAGCTGTCCCCTCTTACGGTTACAGAGGAGGCCTTCTGTACCAAAATCTGCACCCAGCCCCTGCCAATCGGCAAGGCCCTCTATATGGGACTGACCGGTATCAGCCCTCTGATCGCCGAGGAAATCTGTTCCCGGGCCGGCCTGGATTCCGATCAGCCGATGCAGGCCCTGGAGGAGCATTCGATCCTTCATTTGCATAAGACCTTTTCTTACCTAATGGAAGATGTAAAATCCGGGAACTTTTCTCCCTGTATTGTCTACCGGAATAGTGAGCCGGTGGACTTCTCTGCCGTGCCGCTGCACATGTACGAAGAAATGGAGACTCATATCTTCTCTTCCATCAGCGAAGTACTGGAGTCCTATTATGCACAAAAGAACACCATTACCCGCATCCGCCAAAAATCCGCCGAACTGCGCCGGATCGTCCAGACCGCCCTGGACCGGAACCGGAAGAAATATGAACTGCAGCTCAAACAGCAAAAGGATACGGAGAAGCGCGATAAATACCGGGTATATGGAGAATTGATCCAGGCCTATGGATATGGCGTGCAGGAAGGGGACAAGGTTCTGACAGCAGAGAATTATTACGATGATAACAAGAAAATTTCCATTCCCCTGGATCCGGAACTTACGCCCCAGGAAAATGCCCGGAAATATTTTGAACGATATAATAAATTAAAACGTACTTATGAAGCGCTGTTTGATCTGCTCGAAGAGACGAAATCTGAAATTGACCATCTGGAGTCTATCAGCACTTCCCTGGACATTGCCCTGCTGGAGGAGGATCTTGTGGAAATCAAACGGGAGCTGCAGGACTCCGGCTATAGTAAGAAGCACGGAGGCGATGCCGGAAAACGGGCTAAAATCACCAGCAAACCCTTCCATTACCGCTCCTCTGACGGCTTCCATATCTATGTCGGAAAAAACAATTTTCAGAACGAAGACCTTACCTTCGGCCTTGCCACCGGGAACGATTGGTGGTTCCACGCGAAAGGCATTCCCGGCTCCCACGTGATTGTAAAAGCAGAGGGAAAAGATCTGCCTGACCGGGTATATGAAGAAGCCGGACAGCTGGCCGCCTACTATTCTGCCGCCAGAAATGCTGCCAAAGTAGAGGTGGATTACCTCCAGCGGAAGCAGATTAAGAAGCCCGCCGGCGGAAAACCCGGGTTCGTGATCTATCATACTAATTACTCCCTGATGGCAGTGCCGACAGTGGGAGGATTGGAATTATTCGTGTAAAAAAAGGCCGGAACGGCAGTTTTTAATTAACAAACCGTTCCGGCCTTATTCCAGAGGCCTGGTGTGGCAAGCGCCTAAAAATCGATCCTGCGCCCTTCCTCCGACGATAAATATGCCGCATATAACACTTGTTGATTTTGACATGCCAGCTCGAATCCTGAAATGGGCTCCCGGTCATAAACCACTGCCTCCATAAAATCCTGCAGCTCTCCCATATACCCCCGGATCATTTCGCTTGACACAGCCGCTTTATTCCATCCCAGTTTAGAAGGAAGCATTTCCGATAACGCAAGATCTTCCACTCCATCCTCATCCAGCAAGTAGGTATTCATCAAATCCGAAGGCGTAATATTGCACATCATAACCGCATCATTGCAATACACTTCAATATAATCCTTCGTTCCTCCCAATACCGTATCCGTTGATATGACAACCGCTTTCGTCCCATCCGAAAACGTGATGGTAACATTTCCAAAATCCTCCACATCATTTGGTCTTGCCTGAATATGCCGATGCTCATGTTCACTGAGACAGGCGGTCGCTACACCGGTATCTGCCAACACACTTTTAATCGTAATCTTTTCCCCTCTTGCCTGGGCTTCTACATTCTTCAGGTATAAGATACCCGTCAAAGGATGGGTGCCGCATCGCGTCAACGTACCGCCGCCGGTACGGTTCCACTCACCCGCTACCGGGGAGCTGGATCCCTTTAAGCTGGTTTCTCCTTTCATAAAAAGGATCTTGTTCTTCTTGCCCTGAATAATCTCTACAGCTCTTTGTACCGGCGTAGCATAGACAAAATTTTCTGCATAAAAGAACTTCTTATCCGATCGATTAATGACCTCTCTCAGTTCAGCCATCTGCTCCATAACCGTATCATACATAACACGCTTAGAAACGGTTTTGCCAATCGGAGCAACATCTCCCGGCCTGCCAAAATATCCGGTCAATGGCTTTTCACAAATGACATGTTTTCCTGCCTTCAATGCTTTTTTTATTATATCTACATGTAAAAACGGAGGCGTTACAATATCGATCACGTTAATTTCCGAATCCTCCAGCAACTCTTCGAAATCTGTGCAAGCCTGCTCATACCCATAACGTGCCTGTACTTCCCTGGCTTTGCTTTCCACGATATCACATATGGATTTCAAGCGAATGGGAACTCCGCAAACTTTCTCATAACCATTCCCATGCAAATATGCAGCATAACCACTTCCAATCATTCCGATACATACTGGTTTCACTATATCCTCCTTTTGCTTCTTTATTTTGCTTCTTTATACTAACGCATCCCTGCGAATCCGCTTTGTCAATCGAATCATCTGATCAACACGTTATTCCTGAAGGATATTATAACACAGATTCTTGTTATAATGCTAAGAAAAATCACGGTTCTTCCTATAAGATCCCCCGAGTTTGCCACTTAGTTAATTATTCAAAATAAAATATTTCCTTTTTTTGCAAGGTTTTCCTTGCTTTTTTTGTGTCTTTATGGTATAATTATTATGTAGGCGCATGGGCGCATCTGGGTC
>Ga0153991_1000015_pt1 | contig 34791 bp, 26 predicted proteins | sample TSNC075MetaG_FD_104681 | JGI IMG/M metagenome (GOLD analysis project Ga0153991, IMG submission 104681) | Attine ant fungus gardens microbial communities from North Carolina, USA - TSNC075 MetaG | ecosystem: Host-associated > Fungi > Mycelium > Unclassified | place: USA: North Carolina, Jones...
TCCCCAATTTGGGTTTATCGCTTCAGATTCCGGCTCGGGTTATAGCTGGCATGAAAACAGCAGCGGTCAGGCTTCGCTCTGGCAGCATGGAATTTCCGGAGATCTTCCGATTGTTCTTGTGATTTTGAAGAAAATCGATCAGGTGGAACTATTGTTTGAAGTCTTGAAAGCGTATGAGTATTGGCGGCTGTTAGGCTTGAAGGTGGATTTGGTCGTCGTAAGCGATGGGGAATTCAGCTATGGGAATCCGCTGCACACACTCGTTTTGGACATTGTGTCCCTGCGGCAGACCCATTTTACTTCAGCCCGGCCCGGCAATATCTTTGTCCTGAATAAGAACAATATGCAAGCGCAGGATAGCCAGTTGCTTCGCGCGGTCGCAAGGAATGTGCTGATGGGAGACGCGGGTAGTTTAGAAGAGCAGATGACCAGACCGGCAGGCAATAATATGCGGCCCCTGAAGGTTTTTACCGGTAAACCGGCGGAATTTGAAACGCCTACGGCCGACCCGCTTGTCCTCCAATACTTTAACGGGCTGGGAGGGTTTAGCTCTGACGGTAGCGAATATGTCATTCGCCTTGAGAAAGGCCAAAACACGCCCGCTCCGTGGGTGAATGTGATCGCCAATCCCCAATTTGGGTTTATCGCTTCAGATTCCGGCTCGGGTTATAGCTGGCATGAAAACAGCAGGGAAGGTAAGCTGACGCCATGGTCGAACGACGCGGTATCAGACAGTCCTGGAGAAGTGATTTACATTGGCGACGAGGACAGCGGCGAGTGTTTTACCGTGACTGCCCTGCCCATAAGGGATGACCAGCCATATACCGTCAGGCATGGATACGGATATACCGTATATAGCCACACAAGCCATGGAATAGAACAAAAGCTGACGCAGCATGTGCCTGTAAACGAAGCGGTCAAGGTGAATATAATCCGCCTAAAAAACATTACCAAACAAATGCGGAAGCTGACGGTGACTTATTATGTGCGCCCGGTGCTGGGCGTAAGCGATCAGGCTTCCGCAATGCATATCAAAACAAGCGTTGCACCGGAGGGAGCCTTGCTGATTGAGAACCATTATAATAGGGAATTTGCCGGGAAAATTTGCTTTTTCGATGTCTCATTGGCAAAACGCAGTGTTACGGGTGACCGCAGGGAGTTTTTTGGCGCGGGGGATATGAGTGCGCCCGAAAGCTTATTGCGTGATGGTCTTTCAGGGGCAACCGGGACGGGCTTTGATCCCTGCGGCGCGATGCAGGTAAAAGTAAGGCTAAAGCCGGGGGAAGACCGCGGCATTGTTTTTCTTTTGGGAGTGGCCGCAAACATTCAGGAAGCGGATGCTATTATACGGCGTTATGGGAAAATTGGTACAGCAACGGAATCCTTGAGCGAGATTAAGCAGTTTTGGAAGGATAAGATCAATACTGTCGTGTTAAATACGCCCACCAATTCCATGAATTTAATGCTCAATGGATGGCTTCAATATCAGGTAATCTCGTGCCGGCTATGGGCGCGGTCGGGATTTTATCAGTCCGGTGGCGCGTATGGTTTCAGGGATCAGCTGCAGGATTGTCTTTCGATTGCCCACCTGTGGCCGGAAATCGCCCGATCACAGATACTGCTCCATGCGAAGCATCAATTTACGGAAGGAGATGTCCAGCACTGGTGGCATGAGCCGGAAGGGAATGGGGTACGGACCCGTTTCACAGACGACCGTTTATGGCTGCCATATGTGACGTCAGAATATATAAGGATAACGGGAGACAGCGAGATACTCATGGAGCAGCTTTCTTTTTTGGAGGATGCGCCGCTCGCAGAGTTCGAAGAGGAAAGATACTCGAAACCAAATATATCAAACATTACATCATCTTTATACGATCACTGTATTCGCGCGGTGGAAGTTTCATTGAATTTTGGGCAGCATGGCCTTCCGCTGATGGGTACGGGCGATTGGAATGACAGCATGAATACCGTGGGTAATAAGGGCATGGGGGAAAGTGTATGGCTGGGCTGGTTTTTAGCTTCTGTTCTTGAGATGCTCTCACCTGTCTGCATTAAAATGGGTGATTTGGAAAGGGCGGAAGAATATCTTGAAACGAGGAGAAGGATATTAAGGGCGATCGACGAAAACGCATGGGACGGAAACTGGTACAGACGCGCTTATTTCGACGACGGGACGCCGTTGGGCTCCTCCGAAAGCGGTGAGTGCAGAATTGATTCCATAGCGCAAACCTGGGCGGTCATATCGGGCGGCGGAGATCCGCAAAGAGCAAAGCTTGCGATGGATTCGCTGATGGAAAATCTTGTGCAATGGGAGGACGGAATGATAAAGCTGCTTACGCCGCCTTTCGACAATGGCCGGACGGAGCCGGGATATATCAAGGGATACGTTCCGGGCGTCAGAGAAAACGGCGGACAGTATACCCACGCGGCGGTGTGGGTCATTATCGCCTTCGCCAAACTCGGAGACGGCGACAAGGCATGGGAACTATTCCGACTTATTAATCCCGTTAAGCACACCGGCAGCCACAGGGAATATTCCCGATACAAGCTGGAACCCTATGTTATGTCGGCGGATGTCTACGCTGCCTATCCTCATGCCGGGAGAGGCGGATGGTCATGGTATACCGGCTCCGCCGGATGGATGTATCGGGCAGGCCTTGAATATATTCTGGGCTTTCAGAAAAATGGAGACTCCATCATTATGGATCCATGCATTCCACGAATATGGCAGGAGTACACGATTCAGTATAAATTCATGGATGCTGTATACAATATCCGGGTGATAAATCCTCAGGGGCTTAATAAAGGCGTTAAAAGTATATCTTTAGACGGAGAGAGATTGGAGAGAAATCGAATACCACTTGCAAACGACGGAAAAAGCCATGAAGTTCTGGTGCTGATGGGGCTGTAAAGGCGCGCTTTATCCGTATCCGTCTGACTTTGTGAAGCTTGTGTGAAGTGTGGGAAAATGCGGATGCAGGACTTGCGAAGGTGAAAAAATCGTGATATACTGGCCTAGTTATGTATTAGTAACATAAGGAGAATAGAAGATGAAGGTATTGAAGAAGTATTTTGTGGTATTACTAGCCCTACTTATGGCTGTCGGCACCATGTCTGCCTGCAGCAGCGGCGCAGAGGAAACCACCGGTGCAGAAGATACGGCGACGACAGCCGGAGAAACGACGAATACTGTGGCGGGAAGAGATCCCGTTTTGACAGTCAATGGCCTTTCCGCTACCTATGGCGTGTTTTATACCAGCCTGGTACGGCAGAAGGAATATTATGAGCAGATGGCATTGTACTACTATGGAAGCGAGATCACTACAGAGGATTGGCAGGGGGTTATGGCCTCCGGTGAGACGGTAGCCGAAAACCTTCAGAATAATGTAATCCAGTATCTGCTGGAGACGCTGGCAGCAGCCTCTCATGCAGCGGACTATGGAATCGAACTGAGTGAAGAGGATAAAGCAACCATCCGCACCACGGCAGAGACTGAATTCGAGTCCCTGGACAGTGAGCTGGTAGCGGCGGCCGGTCTGGACCTGGAAGACTGGGTGACCTGTGTGGAATACCTTACCCTTTATGATAGGATTCAGGAAAAGGAAGTGGGAAATTATACCGTAGATATATCGGATGAAGATGCAAAAACCATGACTTTTGATCTGTTTGCAATTGCTCTTAAGACCGAAGCGACAGAGACAGCGGAGGGTGAGAGCACCGAGGATTCTTCTGCCGCCGAACAGAGCGAAACCACGGCAGAGGATGAGAGCACCGGCGAAACCGAAGCTGCTCCGGTACTTCCCACTGCAGAGGAAGCGGAACAGAAGATACAGGCGATTTTTGAGCGGATCCGCGCTGGGGAAGACGCAAAGACCGTGATTGAAGAAGCCGGCTATACTTACTACAGCGATACTATGTCCGTTAACCAGTATACGGATGAGTTCTCCCTGAAGGTTATGGAGATGAAGACTGGGGATATGATATCCTTCCAGCCGGATGAATCCACCTATTATGGTGTAATTTGCACTAACGAAAATGATGCGGAGCAGACCGAAGCCCGCAAGGAAACCCTGCGGAAAGAGAAAGGGTTAGAATATTTTTATTCCGTTATTGAAGGATGGCTGGCAGAAGCAGAAGTGGTTAAGGATGAGGATCTTCTGTCTCAGATTAAAGTCTTCCAATAATAGAAACAAGGTGAGAGACAGGAGGAGTAAGCATTATGGGCGTACCTTATAACCATAAAGGTATTGAGAAGAAATGGCGGGCCCGCTGGAAAGAAAATCCCGTCAATTGTAACGATGGTAAAAAGCCGAAGTATTACTGCCTGGACATGTTTCCCTATCCGTCAGGGAGCGGTTTGCATGTAGGGCATTGGAGAGGCTATGTAATCAGTGATGTTTGGAGCCGGTATAAGCTCCTGCAGGGGCATTATATTATTCATCCCATGGGCTGGGATGCCTTTGGTCTCCCCGCGGAGAACTATGCCATCCAAAAGGGCGTGCATCCGGCGAAGTCCACGGCGGAGAATGTGGCGAACATCAAGCGGCAGATTGATGAAATTGCCGCTTTATATGACTGGGATATGGAGGTCAATACCACAGATCCGGAGTTCTATAGATGGACACAGTGGATTTTTGTAAAAATGTTTAAGGCGGGACTGGCTTATGAGAAGGAGATGCCAATTAACTGGTGTCCTTCCTGTAAGACGGGTTTGGCAAATGAAGAAGTGGTCGGCGGTGTCTGTGAGCGCTGCGGTGAGACCGTAACGAAGATGAATCTGAAGCAGTGGATGCTGAAGATAACGGCATATGCAGACCGTTTGCTGGAGGATCTTGATAAGCTGGATTGGCCGGAGAAAGTTAAGAAGATGCAGACCGACTGGATCGGTAAATCCTACGGCGCGGAAATTGACTTTGCGATCGAAGGATATACGGAGACGATCCGTGTGTACACGACTCGTCCGGATACCCTTTATGGGGCGACCTTTATGGTACTGGCGCCGGAACATGAGCTGGCAAAGACGTTGGCAACAGAGACGCGGCAGACCGCCGTAGAGGAGTATATCTACAAGGCCTCCGTTAAATCTTCCGTGGACCGGCTTCAGGACAAGGAGAAGACCGGTGTGTTTACCGGCAGCTATGCGATTAATCCTTTAAACAGGGCTAAAATTCCGATCTGGCTGTCGGATTATGTACTGGCAGATTATGGTACCGGCGCAATCATGTGCGTTCCGGCCCATGACGAACGGGACTTTGAGTTTGCAACAAAATTTGCGATTCCGATCGTGCAGGTAATTGCTAAGGATGGAATTGAGGATCCGAATCTGACTGAGGCCTATACAGAGGCCGGTATTATGATTAATTCCGGCGAATGGAATGGGATGAACTCCGAGGAAATTAAGAAGAATGCTCCCTTAATAATGGAAGAGAGCGGCATCGGTAAAAAGACCGTGAATTATAAGCTGCGTGACTGGGTATTCAGCCGCCAGCGTTACTGGGGTGAGCCGATTCCGATCGTACACTGTGAACACTGCGGGGCAGTACCGGTTCCGGAGGACCAGCTTCCATTAATGCTTCCGGAAGTGGAATCCTATCAGCCTACTGGTACGGGAGAGTCTCCGCTGGCGGATATTACGGAGTGGGTCAATACCTCTTGTCCGGCATGCGGCCGGCCCGCAAAGCGGGAGACGAATACGATGCCTCAATGGGCAGGCTCATCCTGGTATTTCCTGCGGTATGTGGATAATAAGAATACAGAAGCTCTGATAGACCGTCAGAAGGCAGGTGAACTGCTTCCGGTAGATATGTATATCGGCGGTGTAGAGCATGCAGTATTGCACCTGCTGTATTCCCGTTTCTATACAAAGTTCTTGTGCGATCTTGGTGTAATTGGCTTCGATGAGCCCTTTACCAAGCTGTTCAATCAGGGAATGATCACGGGTAAAAATGGCATTAAGATGAGCAAGTCCAAGGGCAACGTAGTATCGCCGGACGATCTGGTACGGGATTATGGCTGCGATTCTCTGCGGCTTTATGAATTGTTCGTAGGACCGCCGGAGCTGGATTCCGAATGGGATGAGCGGGGAATTGAAGGTGTGTACCGTTTTATTACCCGCTTCTGGAACCTGGTGCAGGACAACTGCGGTAAGAACATTGTCCCTGCTAAGGAAATGCTTAAACTTCGCCATAAGATGATTTATGACATTACCCACCGTTTGGAAAGCTTCAGCCTGAACACAGTGATCAGCGGATTCATGGAATACAATAATAAAATGATTGAGCTTGCCAAGAAGGAGGGCGGTATCGATCGTGAGACGCTGGAAGTGGCCGTTACCATGCTGGCACCCTTTGCCCCCCATATTGGCGAAGAACTTTGGGAGCGGCTTGGAAACAGCACCAGTGTTTTCCATGGAAACGGATGGCCGGCATATGATTCCGAATTGATGAAGGATGAGGAGATTGAAATTGCCATTCAGATTAACGGCAAGACCAGAGGCCTCGTTATGATTGCGGCAGAGGCTGCTAAGGAAGAGGCAATTGCGGCCGCTAAGGCCGTAATCGCAGATCGTTTTACAGGTACCGTTATCAAAGAGATTTATGTGCCGGGGAAAATTGTAAATATTGTAATGAAATAATGCGTCAGTACAAGCGAAAAATCCGAACAGCTATTTCCTATACAGAATAGTGGTTCGGATTTTTTATTGGCTAAAATCCCTTGTTTACTCTGGCAATACTACAAATGACAGTGTCATAAAATGAAAATTTTTTGGGATTTTTATTGACAAATAAAAAAGAAATTGTTAAAATAAACTAAAGTTCAATACGCAGTCTAGACTAAAGTATAAATTTTCTAAATTCTTAAACTGTTAAAATAAACTAAAAGGATAAATTTTCTAAACTCTTAAATTGTTAAAACAAACTAAAACATAAATTCTCTAAACTCTTTAATTGTTAAAATAAACTAAACTATAAAATATCTTAAACAATTATTTAATAAATATTAAAATAGAATAAACAGTGACTCTTAGTAGCTTAGTAACAAACCATCATGCCCAAAATGCCCTACGGAAAAATAATCGCAGAAGGCGCACTGCAATTATGTAATAATTTATTAAAATCTTAAGGATGGAGGAAAAAAATGGGAGAACAAGCAGAAGTAAAAAGAGGTTTTGCTTCTAGGTGGGGGTTAATTGCAACTCTGATTGGTCTCGCAGTGGGAACCGGTAATATCTGGCGTTTCCCCCGAGAAGCAGCAAAGAATGGTGGTGGAGCATTTATTGTCGCATGGACGGTGATGCTGATAATTGCAGCGATTCCGCTGGCAATTGCCGAAATGGGTATCGGCCGTTCGGCCCGCCGGGCATGCCCTGGTGCCTTTAAGGACATTTTAGGGAAGAAATATACTTGGATGGGTGTTTTCATGACGATCACGGTGGTCTGCATTGCCGCTTACTATACCGTGACCATGTCTTGGGTACTGCGCTACCTGTGGATGTCTATTACCGGTGCCTTTATCGGGGTAGATGATAAGATGGCGCTGTTCGACAGTGTTTCGAACGGAGATCCGGTACAGATTGTATTCTTCGTGATCAGCCTGCTGATTACCTGGTTCATTACTTCAGGAGGCATCCAGAACAGTATTGAGAAATTTATGAAGGTTTGTATTCCGTTTCTGTTTGTGCTGCTGGTCGGCGTGGTAATTCGTGCCTTGACCCTGGGCGACACGGGTATCGAAGGAGCGGCAGGATCTGCAGCCGGAATGGAATTTTTGTATCACATTGATCCGAAATACCTGCTAAATGGTAAGACATGGATCAGTGCATTGATTCAGATACTCTGGTCCGTAGGAGTAGGCTGGGGGCTGGTTATCTGCTATGGTGCTTTTACCCAGGCCAAGTCGGATGTGGCTTTGAACGGCTTTATCCAGGGATTTGGCAATAATCTTGCTTCTCTGCTGGCCGGTACGGCAGTAATCCCTACTTTGTTCGCGTTTAATTCACAGGAAATGTCACTGGCGATCTGCCAGTCCGGAGCGAATGGACTGACCTTTGGTGCAATGTGCCAAATCTTTGAATCCATGACGGGAGGCCGGATTGTTGCAGTGCTGTTCTTCCTGGCATTGGTATTGGCAGCATTGTCCAGTAATCTTGGACACTTCCTGGTAGGTTCCCTGCCCCTGCAGGATATGGGCTGGAGTAAGAAGAAAGCAAACTTGGCCATGATGGTTGTATGCTTTATCTGGGGACTTCCCTCTGCATGGAACATTAAGTTCCATGGCAATCAGGATTTCGTATCCGGTTTTGCCCTGGTAATCGGCATTCTGTTCACCTGCTTCCTGATAAGGAAGGTAGGGGCCGACCGCTTCCGCAAGAACTTTATTAACATTCCGGAGAATGACCTGCACGCAGGTAAGTGGTGGAATGTGGCGGTTAAGTACCTGGCGCCTGGCGTATCAATTATTCTGATTGTCTGGTGTCTGGCACCCTTTGGATGGGGGTACATTGGCGCCGCGGATATGTGGGACTTCTTTGCACAGGAGACCTTTGCTACGTTAGCAGGGCAGCTGCTGATATACGTGACTGTTGCAATTATACTGGCCGGAGTTGTGAACCGCTCGAATCAGAAGGTTTACTATAATGGCAGCACCTTCCCGGAAATTCCGGAAGAATACGAATAGTGAGAGGAGATCTTCTATGACAACCAATGGAATAATTTCTATGATCTGTATTTTAGGCTTCTATGGAGGCTCTCTGGCAGGAGTTGTGTATAAAATTCTTCGTTCTAAGGGAATGTAGTTGTATTGAGAAAGGCTGTTGTAATCTTACGATTCATTGAGTGCGCCGGAATAAATATTGATGAGGCTGTTGCAGAATTGCAACAGCTTTTCTTTTGGTCTGCGTAAAGCGTGACGCCTTCGGTCTGACAAAATATGTAACTAAACAGGTAAATTTTGCTGCTCCCTATTGCACAATATAAAGGCTTCTCTTACACGATCTTGCCCTCTATCGGTCTGGGTTTTTATACGATGGCGACCGTATCCCGCATCATGCGGGCCAGTATGCTGGAGGTCGTCCAGCAGGACTATATCAAGACCGCTCGTTCTAAGGGGATTTCCAAATTCCGTATTACATGGAAGCATCAGATCCGGAATGCCATCATGCCGGTTATTACGATTATGGGTCCCACAGTGGCAGCGGTACTGACAGGAACCTTCGTAATTGAGTCGATTTTCGCAATTCCAGGACTTGGTAAATATTACGTGGAAAGTGTCCAGAACTATGATTATACGCTGATTCTGGGAATGACGGTATTCTATGGAGTATTCCTGATCCTGGCGAATATGATTGTAGATATCCTGTATGGCGTCGTGGATCCCCGGATTCGAATCGCAGGAAAGTAGGTGGAGCTATGAGTGAGACAACCAAAACCATTTCCAGGGATCAGTTTAAGATCCTTGGAAAAAGTGTTGAGAAAATGGAGTCTATCGCCCGCCCAAGTCTAACCTTCTGGAAAGAGGCATGGCGAAGAATCCGATTGAACCGGGTGGCATATTTTAGCTTAATTTTGCTGGTGGCTTATGTGCTGCTGGCGATTATTGCCCCGCTGGTCAGTCCGTATAAATTTGATCAACAGGATGCGAGTGCTATGCGGGAGGGTTTTTCTGCCGCCCATTGGCTGGGTACCGATAACCTGGGGCGTGATCTATGGGTCCGGGTCTGGATGGGAGCCAGAGTTTCCCTGGCGATTGGTTTTATCGCCGCGATCATCAATACGGTGATTGGAACGATTCTGGGCGGCTTCTGCGGCTTCTATGGCGGTAAGCTGGACATGCTTGTGATGCGCATTATTGATGTGATTTATGGAATTCCATCCCTGATTGTCTGTATCCTGGTTATGGTGGTGCTGGGGCCGGGAATCCAGAGCCTGATTGTGGCGATGGTCGTGGTCGGCTGGACCGGTACCTGCCGGTTTACCCGCGGTGAGGTATACCGTATTAAAGAGCAGGATTTCGTGGCGGCTGCCAGAGTGATGGGAGAGCCTACCTTTAAGATTATTATGAGAGAAATAATTCCGAATATTATGGGGCTGCTGATTACAAACCTGACCATGGCAATTCCCGGTGCTATCTTCCAGGAGGCTTTCCTTAGCTATATCGGCCTTGGAATCGCTCCGCCAAATGCCAGCTGGGGTGTTCTGGCCAAGGAAGGGGCTAAGATGCTGCAGGTAGCTCCCCATATGCTGTTTGTTCCGGCTTTCTTTATCTGTACGACAGTGCTGGCGCTGAACCAACTGGGTAACGGAATGCGGGATGCTTTTGATCCCAGACTGCGCGGTACGGAGTAAGGAGGGCTGAAATGGAAGATGCGAAGAACAATATATTAGAATTAAGCCATGTGGAATTCTCCTTCCGCACCTATGGAGGAACCGTAAAATCGGTCCGGGATGTCAGCTTCAATGTCCGTGAGGGGGAAGTCCTTGGGATCGTAGGTGAGAGCGGCTGCGGTAAAAGTGTAACCGCACAGTGTATCCTGCGTCTGAATCCGGAGCCTCCCGGTTTCTTTGAGGGCGGATCAATCAAATACCGCGGAGAAGAAATCACGACGAAGAAGGATAAAGAAATGCGGAAGATCCGCGGAATAGAAATCGGATTTATTTTTCAGGACCCAATGACCTCACTAAACCCGACCATGAAGGTGGGCAGGCAGATTGAAGAGGTCTTTGTGGGAAGAGAAAATATTTCCCGTAAGGAAGTGAAGCAGAAGACTCTGGAGATCCTGCAGCTGGTAGGAATCAATGAACCGGAGCGGCGCTATAACCAATATCCCCATGAGCTTAGCGGCGGCATGAAGCAGCGTGTGATGATTGCCATTGCACTGGTGGGAAGGCCCAGCATTATCATTGCGGATGAACCGACGACTTCTTTGGATGTGACCATTGAAGCGCAGATTCTGGATCTGTTAAAAGAGCTGCAGCAGAAAACGCATACCTCCATTATTATGATAACCCATGATCTTGGCGTTATTGCGAAGATGTGTGACCGTGTCATCGTAATGTATGGCGGAAAAATTATGGAGAAGGGAACGGCGGAGGAAATTTTCTATGAGACCGCTCACCCCTATACGGCCGGTTTAATTAAATCGATCGCAACGCTGGATACGGATAAAAATCAGGCGCTGGTACCGATTGAAGGGACGCCGCCAGACCTGTTTTCACCGCCGCATGGATGTCCTTTTGCCGCCCGCTGTGATTTTGCCATGCAGGTCTGCTATGATGATCTCCCGGAAGAATACCGCCTCTCGGACGAGCATGTTACCACCTGCTGGCTGCAGCATGAGTACGCGCCGAAGGTAGCTATCATGATGAGAGAGACAGAGGAGGCCGCCTATGAGTAAAGACAGAAATCAAGAGCCTTTGTTTCGTGTGGAAAATCTAAGCCAGTATTTCAATGTCGGGCGCAAACAGGTGTTAAAAGCAGTCGATCAGATGTCCTTTAATGTCTATAAAGGGGAGACGCTGGGACTGGTAGGAGAGAGCGGATGCGGTAAATCGACTACCGGACGCTGTCTGGTGAAGCTGAATCAGCCAACCTCCGGTCAGGTGTATTATCGGGATAAAGATATTTTTAAGCAAACGAGAGAAGAAGAGAAGAACTTCCGCAAAAATGTGCAGATGATTTTCCAGAATCCCCATTCCTCGCTGAATCCCCGTATGACGGTAAAGGACATTGTCGGCTCCGGAATGAAGCGGCATGGCGTGTGTACGGAACAGGACGTGGATGCGAAGGTGGAAGCGCTGCTAAAAAGAGTGGGATTGAACCGTGATCACATTTCACGGTTTCCTCATGAATTCAGCGGAGGACAAAAGCAGCGGATCGGTATTGCCAGAGCATTGTCGGTGAATCCGGAGTTTATTGTCTGCGACGAGCCTATTTCTGCATTGGACGTATCCATTCAGGCACAGGTTCTGAATATGCTGAAGGAACTGCAGGATGAGCTGGGGCTGACCTACCTGTTCATTGCCCATGATTTAAGTGTGGTAAAGTATATTTCGGACCGTGTGATTGTAATGTATCTGGGAACCATTGTGGAATATTCGGATGCGGAAGAGCTTTATCGGAATCCTTTGCATCCTTATACACAGGTGCTGCTGTCCTCTATTCCCGTGGCGGATCCCAAGGCCGTTAAGGAGAAGCAGCGGATTATGGTAAAAGGGGAAATCCCGAGCCCGATTAACCCGCCGGACTGCTGCCGTTTTGCAGAGCGGTGTCCCTACACGACGGATATTTGCCGAAAGGAAATTCCTACTCTAAGAGAGGTTTCATCCTGCCACTTTGTGGCTTGCCATAGGATTTCTTAATCTTTGCATCGCATCGTTCTAAACACAGTGAAGGATCTCATGTCGTTACATGAGATCCTTCACTGTGTTTAGAACGATGTTTTTTATTTCATAATAACCAAGGCATATTCATTCTTAATTAATGGAAGCTTTGTTCGGTTCTTTCAATAATTTCATCCTGCAGCGCTTTGCTTAAGTTACGGAAATGGTCGCTGTATCCGGCTACCCGGACAATCAGATCCTTATATTCCTCCGGATTCTGCTGTGCCTTAATTAGGGTGGCACGGTCAATGACATTAAACTGAATATGATGACCATCCATGTTAAAGTATGTACGGATCAGATTGGCCATCTGGGTGAGTCCTTCTTCTCCGGCAACGACCGCGGGCGTGAACTTCTGATTTAGTAAGGTTCCGCCCGTCTGCAGATGATCCATCTTAGCGCAGGACTTGATTACGGCAGTGGGGCCGCAGATATCCGCGCCTTTCTCAGGCGAAATTCCCTCCGATACCGGCTTGTGTGCCAGACGTCCGTTCGGGCTGGCAATCATGACATCTCCAAAGTAAACATGGCATGTGGTCGGCAGCATATTGATGCGGTAAGTGCCGCCTTTCATATTGGGGCGTCCGGTTACACCAGTCCGGTAGAATTCAAACACCTCTCTCATGATAGAATCGGCGTATTCATCATCGTTGCCATACTTTGGCGTTTTGTTGCGAACCAGATTGAGAATCTGCGGTTCCTTCTCGAAATCGTCCTGCAATGCCGTCAGCAGTTCTTCCATGGTAAAGCGCTTTTCGTCAAAGACGTTGTACTTAATCGCTGCCAGGCTGTCGGTAATGGTACCAATTCCCACGCCCTGCAGATAATTGGTATTATAGCGTGCACCGCCGGCATTATAGTCCTTGCCCTTGGAAATACAGTCGTTCGTAATGATGGAGAGAAAAGGGGCCGGCATATATTTTGCATAAATCACTTCAATGATATTACTGCCTTCAATCTTGATGTCCAGGAAATAGCGAATCTGAGCTTTGTAAGCGTCCCATAATTCCTCATAGCTCTTGAAACTTCTGGGATCGCCGGTTTTAATCCCCAGCTGCCTGCCAGTGGCAGGATCAACGCCGTTAAACAGTGTCAGTTCAAAAACCTTCGGCAGGTTAAAATATCCGGTAAGAATATAAGCTTCGTTGCCAAATGCACCGGTCTCCACACAGCCGCTGGTACCGCCGCGCCTGGCGTCCTCCAGGCTTTTGCCTGCATTTAACAGCTCCTGCACGATGGCTTCCGTATTGTAGAATGCCGGCTGTCCCCAGCCTTTTCTGGAAATTTCACAGGCGCGATTTGTGAAGCGAGCCGGCGTCTTGCGGCTGATTTGTACGTTGGAGCTAGGCTGCAGCAGCTCCATATCGTCCATGCAGTCCAGAATCAGATAACTCACATCGTTCACGCCGTCCTGTCCGTCCGGGGTGATACCGCCCGTGTTAATGTTGGCAAAGTCTGTATAGGTGCTGCTTTCCTTCAGTGTAATACCTACCTTAGGCGGAGCCGGCTGGTTATTAAATTTGATCCACAGGCATTCGAGCAGTTCCAGAGCTTTCGTGTCGTCCAGAATACCATCTGCGGTATCCTGCAGATAGAAGGAATTCAGGTGCTGGTCCAGACGGCCGGGACTGTAGGCATCCCAGGGATTGAGCTCGCTGGTAACTCCCAGATGTGTAAACCAGTACATCTGGATGGCCTGGTGGAAGGTCTGAGGCTTATGAGCCGGTACTACGTCGCAATTTGCCGCAACTAAAAGTAAATCGGCCTTGCGCTGAGGATCATCGGTCTGCTCTGCCAGCTCTCTGGCATAAGCGGCATAGCGGGCGCCCAAAAGCATGATGGCATCACAACAGATGCTCATGGCAGAGAGCTCTGCCCTTTTATCCAGTGCCTCCGGATCATTCATGTAGTCCAGGCGTTCCAGTGCCGCCTTAATATCCTGCTGATAGTCCAGGTACCCTTTCTGGTAAATCTTAATCGAACCAACCGTGTGTCCAGGTCCCCGCTGCTCCATGAATTCTGTGAAGATCCCGGCCTCATACGCCGCTTTCCACTCAGGCTTCATATTCTCCAAAATCTTATGACGGATCGAGCGTTTTTCCCAATAGGGAATAACTTCCTCTCTCTGAATCTCCATTGCTTCGGGGGAGACTTTAAAGCTAATCAGATCCCGGTCATTCATAACCTGCATATCTTGCAGTGTGTGGCAGCAGAGTTCGGGGAAGGAGGGAGAGCCTTGGGGGGAATCTCCTTTTTCACCTACGATTAATTCACCTTCATTGATGCACAGAGTCTTATGCTCAAAATAGTACTTGAGCGCCAGCGCACGCATCTCCGGAATGGATACGGAGCCATCGTATTTCTTGTAGGCATCGGTCATCAGCTTTGCCCGTTCAATATCCAGATGAGCCGTGGCGCTTATACTTTGTTTGCGCAGCTTGTGTATCCTTTCGTTCATTCCATGTTTTGCCATTTTCTTATCCTCCTATTCTTGTTTTGGAAAAACCGCTTTGCTTCAGCATATCTTGTAACAGCTCCATTGTCTGCGGAGTGGGGACTCCCATCCCGCTGCGCTCAAAGGATCTGTCCAGGTTCTCATATTTGCTTTGACCGGTGTGATGGTAGGGAAGAAGATTAATGCCGGTAGTGCGGATCTTATGGTTCCGAAGAAAATGAATCACTTCTTCCAGAAATACAGCAGTGGCATTTACGCCTTCGATAACCGGAATTCGAATATTAATTCTGGCGCCGTCTTCATTTAAACGAATCAGATTTTCCAGAATCAGCCGGTTGTCAGCTCCGATGTAGGTAAGATGTTTATTGGGATCCATGAGTTTAATATCATAGAGAAATGTATCTGTATAGGGCAGTACCCGCTGAAAATTTTCGTAAGGTGCATAACCGCAGGTATCAATGTTAATGCTGTATCCTTTTCTGTACAGGCGCCGTAGGAATTCTTCCAGGAAATCCATGTCCTGTACCATTACCTCACCGCCGGACAGGGTGATGCCTCCGCCAGATTCTTCATAGAACATTCGATCCTTTTCTGCTTCATGGATCAGCTCCGAAAGAGAGTAGGTCTTGCCGGTTACTTCTCTGGCTCCCGCCACGCAGAAATCGGAGCAGACGCCGCAGGCAGTACAGCGGCTGCGGTCCACCAGGACCGGACCGTTTTCAAAAGAATTTGCCTGCTGGGGACAGACGGAAATACAGGTGCCGCAGGCAGTGCAGCGCTCATGATAACACATCAGTTCAGGGCCGAAGCGCTGGCTCTCAGGATTGTGACACCAGAGACAGGAAAGCGGGCAGCCTTTGAAGAAGATCGTCGTGCGAATTCCGTTACCGTCATGGATGCAATACTTTTGAATATTAAAAATACATGGCTGCCTCATAAAATATCCCTCCTCTGAAACAAGAACTAGACTGTGTTCTAGTCTTGAGTCTATTTTACCGCAGGATTCAAAAATATTCAATACCAAAACAAAATTTTTCTACCAAAATTACTTTACTTCGTAAAGTATCAGTGCTATATTTATTACAATTGGAGAGTGAGGGTTGAAACATGGCCAAAAAAGGAAGTACAAAAGGAAAAATTGCAGTAGTGGCCTGGAAGTTGTTCCGTGAAAAAGGTTATGAAAACACGACGATCGATGAAATTATTTCGCATTCAGGAACCTCGAAGGGAAGCTTTTACCACTACTATAGCAGCAAAGATGAGCTGCTGGCATCTCTGTCGGAAGTGTTTGATGCCAAATACGAAGAGATCCTTCAGACATTGGATCCGGATATGAATAGCTATGATAAGTTACTGTATCTTTGCGTTTGTGTTCATCAGATGATTGAAGAAGAGATTCCGGTGGATCTTTTATCGTCCCTATATGCTTCGCAAGTGACGACGAAGGGCGATAAGCATCTGGTGAATCAGAATCGTTTTTACTATCAGATCGTTAATCAGCTGGTAGACGAAGGACAGCGGCGCGGACAGATTACAAGAGAGCTTCCCTATTATGAGGTGGCACACCTGTATACGATCTGTGAACGGGCATTAATTTATGATTACTGCATTTCGGGAGGAAACTATCCCCTGGGAGAATACACCCGAAAGACAATGCCGCTATTATTTGGTACAATGCGTACAATAAATTCGTGAGGAGACACAAATGAAAGCTTCCGTATTCAGAATACCGATTCCGCCTTCTACTTTAGCGGCAATCTTAAAGCCCTTATTGTTGGTAACAGTGATTGTTTATGGAATTATGACGTATTATAATTCTTATATGATTGTGGCAGTCGTGCTGGTTGTACTGGTATTTCTTTGGCTACAATTCTTTTATGGACGGGCGGAGTTCGAGTACCGTCTGGGACCAGAGGGTCTTCAGATTGACTTGGTCAGCCGTAAGGGCCGCAGAAAGCAGGGCCGCGCGTATGAATGGAACCAGATGCTGCTTCTGGACCGCACAAAAGCCCCTTCCTTAGTAGAGTACGTGGGGAAGGGAAAGCAAATACAAATGAAAGATTTTGCATCCAGAAGAAATCAGGATCTGGAATATGCATTGATTTGCAGAAAAGAACAGCAGACGGATCTGCTGCTGCTGGAGTTGGATTCTGACATGCTGGATATCTTTCGGCAGCAGATTCCTGAACAGTGCAGGAATCTGCTGTAGCAAAAGATTTGGAGGTGTTAGGCGTGGAGAAAGTGTATCAATCAATGAAATCCGTTGGCATATTTAATTTGATCATTGGAATTGCACTGATTGTGTTTGGAGCGGTAGCGGGCAGTTTCGTAATTGTAAATGGAGCTAAGCTTCTGCACCGTAAGAACGATGTTATTTTTTAGTTCTGCCGGAACGGGAAATCATGTGTGACATGTTTCGCAGCATATCAATACGGGAACGTTCTTCGGGTGCCATGCGCTGCTGCAGCACCTGAAGAATCAAATCCGTTTCTTTATCATCAAAGTCCATACCGTTATTGTCTGTTTTATTTGCAAGTCCCATCAGAAATGGCAGCATAGCATTTGCGTCTTTGCCTTGCACCTGCGAGAGCATGTCGGACATGTATTTCATTTTCTCATTGCTGACCCCTTTTAGGGATGGATCCTCCTGCCAATTTTTTTCTTCACTCATGAAAAGACCTCCTTTGACTTTTATAAATAGTATATGCGAGGACCCTGGCCGTTCATTCCGCATAAGATAGTATTGTATCGCAAGATTGGTACCAGAAAGAGGAGGAGTCTATGAGACAGAAATTAATTATCGAGGGCAATGCGGTCTATGAGGTCGATGAAAATTGCCTGAAGAGTAAAAGCGGACAGAATCAGCGTCCGGCAGGTGGAATGAACTCCGGCAATTCTACCGGCCGGAATTTGAATATAAAGAGAGGCCGATCCTGATATAACAAACTCCCGCCATTGTGCGGGAGTTTGTTATATGATGGAATCAAAAAAAGGGAACTGTCTTAGACAGTTCCCCACTTTTGTAAGTCTAAAGGTTAAGACTAGCATCCACCACAGCAGCACAGGATCAGGACCAGAAGTACCACAGTATCACAACCGCAGTTGTCATTTCCGCCCAGAATACCATTATTTCCACCACAGCAGCACAGAATCAGAATAATAAAGATAATATTGTTTCCAGCTAAACCATTGTTGCATCCACAGTTCGTTGCAGCTAAATCACTCATAGTTGTAAAACCTCCAAGTAGGATAATTTTTATAATGTATCCTATGAATGGGGCTTGACTTTGTTTCCGAAACTTTTAAAAGGTTTTTTCCGTGTTGTAAATCATAGGCAATTATTGCATAATAGAGAGGAAAGAGTGCCGGAACGAAATTGCTTCCGGTTTGATTGCGGGAGGAAGCAAAGCATGATGCGTGAATGGATAAGAGATCTTCAGGCCCAGTTGGAGGAAAATCTGACAGACCGTTCGTTTCTAAAAAAAATAGGCCGATCCAAGAGAGAGATGCAGGCAGAACTGCGGGATGCAGATTTTCGCCATGGCCTCCGGGATTTATATCCGCTGGAATGCTTTACTTGCAGACAGATACTGGATATCAGCCGTAAGATGATGGGACACTTTTCACCGGAACCGGAAGAGGGGTGGCTTGCGTATCTCTATCTGGATCGAAAGCATCAGTTATATCCGGAGAATTTTATAGATGTCGCGGAAGACCGGTATGAGAAGGGCGGTCTTCTCTATTTGGAAATTCTGCATGTTCTTCTGGAGGTGGAAGAGCAGACCAAAGGGTTTTCGCCCACCAGACATTTCCGCTTTGCCGATCCGGAGGAGAGGAAGAGCGGGGCCGAAGAATATAGCCGCTTTCTTAATTTCTGCCGGAATAATTACCTGGTGGAATTTATGCGCATTGCGTCAGAGATCACACCCTTTAATACGCTGGGACATATTGCCGGGGTCCACTATGTGGCAATGTTTGTAGCCAGGCAGCTGGTACAGATGGGTATCCAGGTAGACTTGGGCTTGATGTCCGGTGCTGCAATCGGTCACGATATCGGCAAATATGGCTGCAAGGATTCCGAATCCAAGCGGGTGCCTTATCTTCACTATTATTATACGGATCAGTGCTTTAAACGTAATAATATGCCTGGAATCGGTTATATTGCCGCGAATCATTCCACCTGGGATCTGGAGCTTGAGAACCTGTCCGTAGAATCCTTGCTCTTAATCTATGCAGACTTCCGGGTGAAAAGTGTCTGGGGATCCGATAAACAGGAAATCATCCAATTCTATACGCTGGCCGATTCCTTCCAGGTGATTTTGAGTAAGCTGGATAATGTGGATGATGCCAAGCGGGAACGTTACCGCCAGGTTTATGAGAAGTTGAAGGATTTTGAGGATTTTATGATTAATCTGGGCGTGAACCCTTCGGAGCCGAAGGAGAATCCAGTGAAGAATCCGGTGACCGATTCGGCCCTTCTCTATGGAAACCAGGTAGTGGATGCCTATAAGCATCAGGCGATTTCCCATAATATTGGGTTGATGCATATTTTAAATAATGAGACCTCCTTTGGCAATATCCTGGAGACAGCCCGCAGTGAAAAAGAATGGAAGAACACCCGCTCCTTTCTGAATATTTTCCGGGAATATTGTACTTATATGAACCAGAAGCAGAAGCTTTTGACCATCAGCTTCCTCTATGAGCTCCTGATGCACCGGGAAGGGGATATCCGACTGGAAGCAGCGAGACTGATGGGGCAGATGATCGTGGATTACGATACGGAGTATCGAAAGGAAATTCCGGAGGGCTGGATTCCCTTTCTGCAGGAAAGCTCCAGTATTGAACTGTACCAGCGCTTCCTAAAGCAGATTCTGACTCCAGACCATAAAATTATGGAAAAGCACCGCGAATGGGTCGGCTATATGTTGGAACATTACGTGGATGCGGTGCTGACCCATTGCAAAGCCGGTAAGAGAACCGAGTATCTGAAGGAAACGATTAAGATTTATCGGAAGACCGACTGGGATGAATTTCCTGCTTTTCTGCTAATGACTACGTTGTTAAGGCTTCCGCTGGAGCTGTGTAATGCAGAGGACTATACGATTTTACTGGAATTTCTTAAGACGTATGCGACTCATCCGGGAGTACGTCTGCCGGTGGCTTCCCTGCGCTTTTTAAATCACTGTCTGACGGTATTTCCCGAAAAAGAAGCGGTTAGATGCTATTGCCGGGAGGTGTTCTTTCAGCTGCCGGAGCATAAAATTATCAGTATTCAGTTTTTAAAGCACCAGGTGGCAGTCCGGCTGGAGCTGGAACCGGAAGTGCTGCGAAAGATGGAATCCTTGTATCTGGAACAAGGCGTAATTTCTGCTGCTTTCCTGGAGAATCTAAAGACAGCGACACCCTGGATCTGTAAGCAGGTGAATGTGGAGTTTCTGCTCTATATGATGGAGCATGGCTATAATCAGCATCCGGTGCATACGGCTACCCATCTGGCAAACCTCTTGATGGTCAGTGAATTTGGAGATGTACGGAGACAGGCGGGAGAAGTGCTGCTCCGGCTGGCGGATTACACGACACCGGATCAATGTAACGAGGTTACGGTAGAGCTTACCAAGGGCCTGGAGTTAGGCGGCAGTGAATTCTCCAAGTACATACCGGAATATCTGGGTGCGTTGATCCTGCGTTTGCATCCGGAGGAGGTAGATGAATTTATCCAGACGATGGAGACCATGATGATCCATGGCAATCAGCAGGTGGCCTGTTTGATATTAAATACACTGGGAGTGCTGGTACAGAATTACTCATCCTACCGCAGCCGTTATGAAGAGCCGGAGAAGATCTATAAGAAGCGGCTGAAGAGGATTTTGGGGCTTTTGATGCGGGGGCTGGCAAATTTCCACGAGAAAATTGCACAGGAGGCTTTCTACGTAATTGGCGAATATATTTTTGCCTCCAAACGATTGTCCTTGGAAGAGAAATATGAAATTTTCCGGTTTATCGGGAAAAAGACCCTGCACATTTTGTTGGATCAATCGGAACGCTCTTTAAGCTTCCTGATTAATGCAGCTTCCCTGAATCATATTTATCGGTTTGTGCATGACTACTATTTTGCCTTTGGAGATTTTTGCTTCCCGATGGATGGTAAGGTAGCATTTTTTCCAGGAACCTTCGATCCGTTTTCACTGAGTCACAAAGGAATTGTACAGGAGATCCGCCGCCATGGGTTTGAAGTATATCTGGCGATTGATGAATTCTCCTGGTCTAAGAAGACACAGCCGCGGCTGATCCGAAGGAAGATTGCCGCCATGTCGGTGGCAGATGACAGTGAGGTCTTTCTGTTTCCGGATGAACAGCCGGTGAATATTGCCAATAATCAGGATCTGAAGATTCTTAAAGAGCTGTTTCCCACAAAGGATGTTTACATTGTGGTAGGAAGTGATGTGCTGGCATATGCTTCCGCATACCGTAAGGAGGTCTCGGAATATTCGATTCATCAGTTTAACCATATTGTATTCCGCCGGAACAGCGAGGATAAGGAGGAAGAAGACAGCCTGCGGGAGCCCTATGCAGCGATTCGGGGCCGTATGATCGATCTGTCCCTGCCCATGTATCTGGAGGATATCAGTTCTACCAGGATCCGGGAAAATGTCGATTTGAACCGGGATATTTCTAATTTGATTGATCCGATTGTCCAGAATTTTATCTATCAGAACAATTTATACCTTCGGGAGCCGCAGTATAAACCGATCCTGGCCACAAGGTCCCTGAATTGTGAATTTATCAGCCGTGTTACGGAGGAGACCCTGACAGAGCTGGCGCAGACCGTATTAAAGGGCAAGCGGGTAGCCCCGGCGGTTCTTATGGAGCTGCAGCTGCCAGGAATCCAACTCCTGGTACTGCGGGATGATGAACATGATCATGTACCGCTGGCATTCTCCGTATTTCGGCCTTTGGCGGGACGGGAGCTGCTGCAGGAATTCGGAGATTTGGAACTGACGAATGAGATCCGAGGCCGGGCCACAGGTAAGATGGTACTGATGCTGGGGGGATATGTCTCATCAGGGCTGGTAATGCCGGGCCTGGGCCTCCGTCAGTTAATTCTGACAGAGACGCTGGCACATTGTCTGGCAGAGGAGTATACCTATTGCCTGTTTCATGGCATTCCGGAGCTGGAGGAGCACCGGGCTATGGTCCAGGAGATTTTAGAGCGTCAGGGATTCTTGAAAATTTCCGGGGCGGCCAGTGAAGATCTGGTTATGGTCGTGGATATGCGCTTCCCCACTACGCTAAGTAAGAATCTGGAGCAGGTTATTAAAGAACCGTTTAATACGAATGCACGTGTTTTGCGGGTACTTAACCGGTCTCATAAGAAGCTGCAGTCTGCTCTGACACAGTTTCGCCCGGGGAATCTGATACTTTCCTTTGACCAGACAATTATGCACCACCGTCTGGTGGATAAAATTACCAATGAAAATGGGGTGCAGAATAAGACAGTAGCTCCCCGTAAGCTAGGCAAGAAGATGTGTGTGCCTTTTGGCAAGATGATCCGTGGATCTGTGGTGCCGAATACCGTGACGAAGGCGCTTCATACCGAGAGGGTTTTTCATTCGGATATGACGGGCTTTACCATTCAGGAGTACCCCAATTATTCGCCGTTGAAAACACAGATCCGGACGATTAAGTCCTTTGACAAGGAAGTAATCCTCGTGGACGATTTGCTGCATAAGGGATACCGGGTACGGGATACTTACCATATGTTTGAGGCTCAGGGGATTACCGTAAGGAAAATTATTCTGGGAATCCTGTCTGGGCGGGGCCGGGATCTGATTGAGACTTTTGGCGGGGAAACGGAATGTGTCTATTTCCTGCCCAATATTCATTCCTGGTACGTAGAGTCTACCATGTACCCCTTCATCGGAGGGGACAGTGTGGATGGAGGAACGAAGACACCGGGCCTTCTGACTTCTGTAAATCTGGTGCTGCCTTATGTGGCGCCGACCTTTATGATGCGGGAGTCCAGAGAGGCTGCTTATAATCTTTCGATGGTCTGTCTGAAAAATGCCAGGGATATTTTGCAGGTACTGGAGGAAGAATACCAGCGAGAATTTGAACGGAATCTGACACTGGAACGTTTGTCAGAGGCAATTTATTCTCCTACCTGTCCGGATAAAGGACAGCATATGAGCTATGATGTGAATTTACCGGCTTCTATGTACGTGGAGAATGATATTAACCGCCTGATCCGTTTAAAAAATATTACAATGGAGTAAAAGGAGCACTTTGCCATGAAACAATACCGCCTGACAGACCTTTTTCTGGAGGGATATCAAGAGAATTCTTACCTGGCAGGCTGCCCGCAGGATATGGAGTGGTTTTCCGGGAAGAAATTGCGCCTGCATATTTTTGCGCTGGGAGATGTGGGAAGTACACTGCTGACAGGACTTCGCCTGATGGGAGAAGATGTAATTTCTTCGATTGGGATTTATGACGTCCGAGAGCCGGTATTAAAACGATGGGAGTTTGAAATGAACCAGGTGGAAGGCCCCTGGAAATATGACCACCTTCCATCGGTGGCGATTGTAACGCCGGAGAGACTGTTTGACTGCGATGTTTTTGTGTTCTGTGCTTCCTTAGGCATCCCTCCGGTGACCCAAAGGAATGTGGATGTACGAATGGCCCAGTATGAGGCTAATGCAGGTCTGGTGTCGGAATATGCGGCTAAGGCAGTCGCTGCCGGCTTTAGCGGTTTATTCGCCCTGGTATCGGATCCGGTAGACCCACTGTGTAACGCAGCCGTAAAAGCCGGACTTCCGGAAGCGCGGGTTAAAGGCTTCGGGCTTGGAGTTATGAATGCACGGGCAGCATATTTTGCACGGAAGGATTCCCGGTTTGCCTCCTTTTTGGCAGAAGGTGCTGCTTTTGGTCCCCATGGACAGGATCTGGTCATTGCCAATAGCCTTATGGTCTATGACGATGAATTATCGCGGGAACTGACAGAACTGACCGTAACCGCGAATCTCCGGATGAGGGAGCTTGGGTTTAAGCCTTACATTGCCCCGGCTCTGTCTTCCGGAGCCTTATCACTGCTGGCCGTTCTTAAAGGGGAATGGCATTATAGTTCCACCTGTCTGGGAGGAGTCTTCTTCGGAGCGAAGAACAGGGTAACGCCTCAGGGAATCGAGGTGGAGAATCCGTCACTTCCGGAAACATTGTATTACCGGTTAGAAAATGCATATCAAAATTTAAAGGAGCTTGGATGAATCTGACGAGGCTAATTTGTCCGCTGGAGTCCGGCGGCTTTCTGCCGGAGCGGCTGGAGAGCGTGTTAAGACACGCAGTGACAGCCGGGGAGCGGACACAGATGATTACAACAACAGAGGAATTTGTGCCGATCAAGGGAGAACGGATTCTCTTCTTAGTGGGCTTGGGAGAAAACGGCCTGAATCTGGAACATTACCGGATGATGCAAAAAATGCGCCAGCCAGGTTTCCTGCAAGATTGCATTGGAGGCGTCATTATCGATGGCTCCGGTGAACTGTACACGAAATCTACTGCCAGAGAGCTGGTACTGACGGCTAATATTGCTGGCTGTACCTTCCCCGGTAAGCCCCTTGTGGAGGCCACCGGCTCCCTCCGGAATTTTCAGGTACAGGCAAGACTACTGAACACCGACCGGATGGGGGCTTATCAGGCTGCGGCAGCTGATCTGGCAGAACGGGTCCGGCGCTTTGTGGGCCCTTATAAGAAAAATCCTCGTTTGCTAGCACTGCATGCCAGTGATTTTCATGTGTCCAATACATGGAATTTATGGGAGATGGTAAAGCCTTATTTGACAGGGGTGGAAGTAGAAGAGCTGTCCCTTCGGAACGGAGAAATTTCGGATTGCACCGGCTGTCCTTACACCATGTGTATGCATTTTAGCGACAAGGGGAAATGTTACTATGGCGGTACAATGATTGAGCACGTAAATCCGGCTGTAGAACGTTGTGATGGACTAATTCTGCTATGCCCAAATTATAACGATGCCGTAAGTGCAAATATTTCCGCCTTTATTAATCGTTTGACGGCATTGTATCGGAAAACGCCCTTCTACGATAAATACCTGTTTGGAATTGTCGTATCTGGCTACAGCGGCGGCGATCTGGTAGCGATGCAGCTAATTAGCAGCCTGAACTTAAATAAAGCCTTTATTCTGCCGGCAGACTTCGCGATGATAGAGACCGCAAATGATCCAGGAAGCATTCGGGCGGTTCCTGCGATCGAAGAAAGGGCAGCGATCTTTGGTAATCATATCCGAAATACCTTAACAGGCAAAATTCTTGGGACTTCCAATTGACTTTTTTGAAAGAAACGCCTATAATATTCATAGGTCTAAAGCCTAACGTCTGTATACAGTACAAGGGGTTGTACTGGTTTCGACGGGGGTCTGGAAGCCTGAGCAGCCATCCGCGGACCGTGACCGCGTATCAAAACGGAAACTTAATTTAAACGCAGACGAAAATTTAGCGTACGCAGCATAATTGCTGCTGTCGACCTTAAGTTGCTCACAGCTTAAGTCATCGGCATCATGGATTGTGAGGCACTTTTTCTCCAAAGCTTTGAGGAGATAAAAGATTTTATGAAGCTACTGAAACGGGAAGCCGGTTGCCGGGGGGTCCGCAGAGGGAATGTCAAAACGGTAACTGTGATGGGAGAAACTTAAGTGAAAAGGTCTTCGGACAGGGGTTCGATTCCCCTCAGCTCCATTTAAAAACCCGCGTTTTTACGTGGGTTTTTGAATTTTATAACACATTTTTTAACAGATCCGAAGCATAAAGAAAGGATTAGACAGAACAGGGTTTGTGCATTATAATATATACGTGTTCGCCTGGAAAAATGTCTGGGCTCTAATACGGAAGATCGAATAAGGAGCTGTCATGAGAAAGGTAATACTATTTGAAAAACTGTCGGAACTTGCAGAATATCTTCCGGCAGATATGATCCTGCACCTGCAGGAGGGACATGCAGAGGTATTTGAAAGCTGGGAGGGGATCGACCTTCTATCCTTCGACTGGTGTGATAAAGGGAGTTTATCCGCACCTCCGACTCAAGTAATTCTGGTGCTTACCGGGCAGGAACTGTTTCTTATTTGTGAAAATGAGCAATGCCTTCAGAATGTGGAAGGGATTATGCCGGGCATTCAATATAAGGAAGCCGCCAATGACCGGATCCTGTATTTGTTCTTTGTCAATCTGATCCGGGGAGATATGAAGTATCTGGATCGACTGGAGGAGCAGATTACGGATGCGGAGGATGCTCTGATTCTGTCGCCGGCGGCGGCATACCGTAACCAAATTATTTCTTTCCGGCGGGAGCTGCTTCGATACCGAAAGTATTACAAGCAGCTGGATGTGATTTTTCACGGCTTGATTGAGAACGATAATGAATTAATGGATGCTTTTACGGTGCGCCAGTTTCATATCCTGCATAACCGGGGAGAATGCATGTATGCACATGTACAGATGCTGCGGGATTATATCACCCAGGTGCGGGAAGCCTATCAGGCCCAGGTAGATATTGAACAGAACAGTATTATGAAGACCTTTACGGTAATAACGGCCATATTTCTTCCCCTCACCCTGATTGTAGGGTGGTATGGAATGAACGTAAGAATGCCGGAGACCGAATGGCAATTTGGCTATCCTTTTGTAATCCTGTTAAGTTTGGTAGTTTGCGGGATTTGTATTGCCTTCTTTAAGAAGAAACAATGGTTCTAGAATGATGTACGGATCCGGGAGGTAGGAATGAATAAATGGCGTTTTATTTATGGGCTGGGAGTTCTGTTTTTTCTGGCGTTATCCGGCTGCAGCCGGATATGGGTTACCGGCAGCGAAGATCCTAGTACCATGCCAATACCGGCAACCAGTGAATATCCAAGTGAAGAGGCCAGCAGTGCAGCGGAAGAGACCTCTTCTTCTGTACCAATTCTGAAGGATTTGATCTATAGCGGGACTGTGAAAAGCCTGTCCCTGCCTGCCTCGTACGACCTGGACGGAGACGGCGAAATGGAGTCCATCTCCTTTGAATGTGCGGATAATCGTAAGTCCTGCATTCTACGGATAGAAGAAGTAGCCATACAATTGGACTATTGCCATAACCTGTCCAAAGAGCTTTTTGCATTCAGTTTGGATGGAAAAACCATTCAATTACTGGTGCTGGACTGTGGATTTATGGGGACACCGGCAGTCACATACGTGTATACTTACGAAAAAGATCAAATATACCGGGCAGGTAAACTTCCGGGGGAACCGGATACCATGGAGGTGTATCCGGAAGAAAATTATGTTACTGCTTCCGGACCCAGTGAAATTTTCCAGAGTTTTTCCATTAGGCGGGATTATACCATTGAAAAAAACGTACTGGTGGAAATCCAGCGGGAATTCTATGCAATGGGAAATACTGTGACGGTTCAGAAATCTCTGACGCTGTATGAGACAGAGGAAGGGCTGGTAGAGGGGATTACCCTGCAGATGGGCAGTGAAGTGATTATACTTGGTACGGATAATGTCCGGTGGGTTTGTATCCGCGATCTGAACGGCGGAGAGGAAGGCTGGCTGCAAGTGTCCCAGAACGACAAAACGAAGATCCTGGTAAATGGTGTTGCCAGAAAGGCATCCGATTATTTCAGCGGTTTGCGAGGCTTTGATAGCGAGACAGAATAGGAGGAGTGGATTTTTGAAGAAATGGAAAGCGTTAATGGCGCTGCTGCTTTGTGTCGTCTGCCTGCCGGCAAACAGTCTGCCGGCCTTTGCTGCTACAGAAACGGATATCTGGATCCAGAATGAAACCGGTGTGGCGGAGCCGCCGGAGGTTGCCTCAGCGGCAGCAATTTTGATAGAAGCCAAAACTGGCACGGTTTTGTATGCAAAAGATGCGGATACGGCCTATTATCCGGCCAGTATCACAAAGGTAATGACCGCGCTTTTGACAGTAGAGAATTGCACAATGGATGAGACGGTCGTCTTTTCTTACCGTGCGACCCATGAGCTGGAGAGCAATGCTTCTAATATCGGGCGGGATACAAACGAAGAATTAGTGGTGAAAGACTGTTTGTATGCCCTGCTTTTGGCATCGGCCAATGAAGTGGCTCAGGCGCTGGGAGAGCATATATCCGGCAGTCTGGAGAATTTTGGCGTATTAATGACGGAACGGGCGATGGAGCTGGGGTGTACAAGCACCAATTTCACGAACCCTTCAGGGCTGCATAATGACGAGCATTATACGACTGCCCGGGATATGGCGAAAATTATGGCGGCAGCCGTCGCTAATCCGGATTTCATGGAAGTGGATTCTACCCGCTACTATACGATTCCGGTCACGAATATTCATGCAGACCCCACGCCGGTGGCGACCAAGCACCCGCTCCTGTACGGTGAGACCCGCTACGAATATGCAGTGGCAGGTAAGACCGGATATACCAGCATGGCCGGAAATACGCTGGTTACTTATGCGGAAAAAGACGGGATGGGATTGATTTGTGTGATTCTAAAGAGTGATATAGGGAAACGGGCAACGGATAGCCGGCAGTTATTTGACTATGGTTTTGAGAATTTCTCCCTGTACCGGCTGCAGGATATTTATGGCGGTCAGACAGCCGAAACCCTGATCTCCGATGGTTTGCTGGGAGAGGATGTCTTAAATGTGGATCTGGATTCCGAGGCATGGGCGGTACTCCCGAAGACCATTTCAGCGGATCAGTTGAAGGCACAGGCAGAGTGGCAGGATAACGATACCGGCGGTACGGCTGGGACACTATCCTTTTACTACCGGGAACTGTTAACCGGACAGATGAATTTTACACTGGAGAGGATTCCTCCGGAGACAGCCGCCGAAGCAGACTCCAAGACCGAAGTACCGGAGTCTGCTTCAGAAGCTGCTGAGCTGGCGGTACAGACCCTGTCACTCTCGCCAGAGCATTGGCTCCTCATTGGCGGAGGTGTGCTGGTGCTGCTGGCAGCCGGCCTTCTGGCAATTCGTATATCGGATCACCGCAAAAGAAGAGAAGCGCGAAACGATAAAATTTCCCGTAAGAACGAATGAGGATTAGGAACGGATTTGGCCTTCTCCATAGATCTTGAACTTATAGGTGTTAAGCTCCGGCAGTCCGATGGGGCCTCTGGCATGAAGCTTTTGTGTGGAGATGCCGATTTCCGCGCCATAACCAAATTCTCCGCCGTCGGTAAAGCGTGTGCTGGCATTCACGTATACGGCGGCGGCATCGACTGCATTCAGAAAGGTCTCTGCCGTAGTGAGGTTTTCTGTTATAATGCATTCGCTGTGCCCGGTGCCATAGCGGTGAATGTGCGAAATTGCGTCCTCCAAGGATTCCACAACCTTTATAGACATTTCATAATCGGAATATTCTTTTTCCCAATCGCTTTCCTCTGCCGGCAGAATACCGTCTGCAAATTTTCTGGATTCTTCATCCCCATGCAGAATGACGCCTTTCGTGTCCAGATGTTCTTTAATCGCAGACAGGGCATTTTCTGCAATATCCTTATGCAGTAAGAGGCTTTCCGCAGCGTTGCACACGGAAGGACGGGAGGTCTTGGCATTATACACAATGGAAATGGCTTTAGCCAAATCGGCCGCCCGGTCCACATAGATATGGCAGTTGCCGGTTCCGGTTTCAATTACCGGGACGGAGGCTTGCTCGACCACTGTACGGATAAGGCCCGCGCCGCCTCTGGGAATCAAAAGATCCAAATACTGTTTGCAAGTCATCATCGCCGCTGCGCTTTCTCTGGAAGTATCCGTTACCAACTGAATGATATCCGGAGACATTCCGGTCTTCCGGACGGCCTGTCTCATGGTTTCCACAATGGCGGTATTGGAGTGAATGGCTTCTTTTCCTCCTCGCAGAATCACGGCATTTCCTGCCTTCAGGCAAAGGGCGGCAGCATCCGAAGTCACATTCGGGCGGGCTTCGAAGATGACACCGATTACCCCTAGAGGAACACTGACTTTGCGGATCACCAATCCATTGGGGCGGTTAATCTCTGCGAGAATTCGTCCGGTGGGATCGGGTAGGGTGGCAATGTCTCTTACTCCTTTAGCCATCCCGGCGATTCGTTCTGCATTCAGAGCCAGCCGGTCCAGCAGTGCCGTAGAAAGGCCATTGGCCTTTCCCTGTTCCAGGTCTTTTTTATTGGCTTCCATGATTTTCTCTTTTTCTTCTTGCAGATCGTGAGCGATTGCAAGTAGTATCAGATTCTTTGATTTCTCATCGGTAAGGGCAAGTGTACGGGATGCTTCCTGTGCTTTTCTCCCCATTTCATAAAGATCCATTATTCTTTCTCCTTTCACTTCTTATGAAAAAAAGTACCTACTTGGCGGCCATCGATGGCCTTGTATACATTTTCCGGATCAGAACCGTCCATAATAATGGTATCAATTCCGGCGTCGGTTGCAATCTGTGCGGCATGCAGTTTCGTTACCATGCCGCCGGTGCTGAAGTGGGTGCCGTGTCCGCCGGCAATCTGATAAAGCTCGCCGGTAATTTCATAGACCTCCGGTATAAGACGGGCATTTTCATGCTCCATGGGATTTGCGTCATAGAGTCCGTCGGTATCGGTCAGAATGATGAGTGCGTCGGCACGAATTAACTTTGCAACAATGGCGGACAGACTGTCGTTGTCTCCATAGACAATTTCCTCCACCGCCACGGAGTCGTTCTCATTGATTACCGGAATCGCGCCGTATTCAAACAGCTTGTCAAAGGTGTTCATCAGATTGTGACGCCGTTCGTCATTATCTACGTCACTTTTTGTAATTAGCAGCTGGCCGATGGTGCGACCGTATTCGGAGAACATTTTGTCATAGAGAAACATTAATTCACATTGTCCTACTGTAGCAGCAGCCTGCCGTCCCGGTGTGTCCGTGGGCCGCTCTTTCAGCCCCAGCCGTCCGGCACCCACCCCGATTGCTCCGGAGGTAACCAGCGCGACCTCAATTCCGGAATTGGCGATATCGGAAAGGACGGAGGAGAGCTTCTGCATCCGCCGCAAATTGATTTTACCGGTCTCATAGGTGAGAGAAGAAGTCCCCACCTTCACTACAATGCGATGTATATTCTGTAAGGTTGCCATACAAGATCCCTTCGTTTTCAATTCGTATTGCTCTCAGTAATTGGCAGAAAGCTGTTTTTAAGTATAACACAGCCGGCAGAATTGTACAAGTTGCCGGCAGCAAAGAGCTATTCTTCGAAAAGCTTAATAAAACTCCGGATTTCATGGGATAGCTTTTGCTCCTTCTCCCATACCACATAAGAACGGGAAGAGAGACGAGGCTGGATAATCGGCTTAATGATCATGTCCGGATTGGGATTGACGATAACCGAGGTGTAGGGGGCAATGGCAATGCCGATTCCGGCGGCAGCCCAGCTCAGAGAGGAAGCAATGTCATTGTTCTGGCAGATCACGTGCGGGGCGAATCCCCTTTGCCGGCACGCATTAACCAGCATATCGTTATAACGCCGATGGACGATCAGGGGCTTTCCCTTTAATTCAATAAGGGAGATGGTAATTGCCCCGGGTTTATCATAGAATTCCGGCTTGGCAATCGTGCAGAAATCATCATATTGGCTGTCTCCCAATGCTTTGTCCACAATGGGGATATAGTTGTATATGGCCGTATTGAAGGGTTCCCGTACCAGGCCGATATCCACCGCCTTATTCTCCATTTGTTCTAAGATGCGGGTGGTGCTGCCTTCAAAGATCTGAAATTCAATATGTGGGAAAATATTGCTAAAGTCCCGGATTTTGTCGGGCAGCAGACGGTTGCAGACGGAAGAAATCGTGCCGATGCGGATAATGACCCGAAAGTCTAGGTCTATTGTCTGCAGATCGTACACGGTATCATTGACCATGCTCAGAATCTGACGGGTGCGCTCCTGCAGCAGTTTCCCTTTTTTCGTGATAACCAGACTTTTTTTATCGCGTTCGAAGAGAGCAATCCCCAGTTCCTCTTCCAGTGCTTTTAGCTGCAGACTTAAAGGTGGTTGTGAAATGTTTAAATTTTTGGCCGCTTGCGTCATATTACCGGTGTCCGCAATTGCCAGGAAGTATTCCAGTTGTTTTAGTGTCATAAGAGATCTCCTTATAAATGTAATAATATAGCGAATTAATAGGGTATTTTACACTTTTCGCGAAAAATCGATTTGAAAAACAAATCGATAGGGTATCGAAATTGTCGAAATATATATTTGAATAAATAGCGTTTTCACGCTATTATTTAAGTATAGAACTAGTATACAAAAATACAGATTTTTTTCAAGACTTTTTTCCCAAAGGAGATGATGACATGTTTCAAATCAACCAAGAAAGCTGCAAGAAATGTAAGATTTGCGTAGGAAACTGTCCCATCGGCGCGATTTCTGCTGAAGAAGCAGCAGGCCAGAAAAAGATTGAGATTCAGGCATCCTGTGTCGAGTGTGGAATTTGTAAGAAAGTGTGTCCCTTTGGTTGCATTGAAAATGCGGAAAGGGCAGAAGGGGTGGTGATCTGCAGCTCCTGCCCGATCCAGTGCAAGGTTCCGGTGGGTTCGACCGGCGCATGTACCCGTTACACAAACCGTGATGGGAAGCTGATACGGAATCGTCCTCTGGAAAAAGAAGCAAAGCCAGTAATGGAAGCAGATGGGAAGATTCGCAGACCCATTGTTACGGCCGTGGGCGCAGGCACGAATTATCCCTGTTCTAAGCCGGCGCCTCATATTGTTTCCGAATGCAGAGACGGTGTAGACGTAGTAACCGTGGTAACGGAGGCCCCTCTTAGCTACAGCGGCCTGATTGTGAAGCTGGATACCAATACATACATTGGTGAAGAAGGCGCTAAGGTCTACCGGGGCAATAAAGTGGTAGGTATGGTTAACACGGAAGAGTATGGTTCCAAGATGATCGCCATCGGCGGAGCAAACCGTCTGACCGGAGACGGCGGCTTCGCAACGGCCAGAACCATTGTAGAGCTGGCGAACGGCGAGGAAGTGGAACTGACGGTGGATAAGAAAATCAAAATGAAGCTGAAAGCCGGTAAGGCTCCGGTAATTAACGGCATTGAGGAAAGCCGGATGAGAATCGGCTGCGGCAGTGCAACCGTCGGATTATTTGCGCGCTTAATGAAAGAATGCGTAGACGAGTGTATTGTGGTGGATCACCACGTGGTAGGGCTTTGCTCCGAACATCTGGCCGGCGAGGCAGTCGGAATGGATTGGTCTGGTGTGGTTCCAAATGCCACAAAGAGCTCCAGAGGACGCTACTTTGGCGATCATGGACATGGAATCGGCGGTACCACACTGGAGACCTGCAGGGATGCCATTAACGAAGTGGATATGTCCATTGCAAAACCAGGGATGACGATTCTGGTGGTGAATACTACCGGTGAAATCTATGAACTGTTTGAGGTCCAGGGAGACGGTAGTGTTAAGTCGGTTCCCATGACCGAAAAGGCCATGAAGGTGCCTCGGGCGATTCAGGAGAACTGCCAGAATTCCATGACCTCCGTATTATACTCCGGCGGAACCGGAGGCAGTGCCAGAGGCGGCGTATGCAGCTATCCTTTAGGAATTACCCAAGCAGTACATGAGGGCAAGGCGGTCTTAACGATCGGAGGCGCACCGGTATTTGTCTATCCCGGCGGCGGCATTAACTTTATTGTGGATACGGAAAACATGGTAGCAAAGGGCTTTACCTGGGTTCCCACACCTGCTACGGTAGCACCGATCGAGTATACGATGACGAAAGCGGATTATGAAGCGATTGGCGGTCATATGGAGCAGATCAAGGATATTTCGGAATACAAATAATGGATAATGACGCATTACGAGTTTTGGCAGACGGAAAAGTGTTTGTTGATTACGGGCCGGTTTCCATGGTTATTATGGCCCGTAATCCATCCTCCATGATGACGGAATTGGCGCTGGAAAGCTTTGCGGTAATTCACCAGGGACTGGAGGAGTTGGCTGTGGCACTTCCCTTTCTGCGGTGGTATCCGGATCAGCTGGATGCAGATGCCTTCAGCGGCCTGGCCCGCAGAATGATTCAGGCAGTACAGGCGGTAGAAGAGCCAACCTTGACTCCAATGGCCACAGTGGCCGGCGCCATGTCGGATCTGGTGGCAGATTGGCTGCAGGCACAGGGCGCCCCGATAGTAGCCGTTAACAATGGAGGGGATATTGCTTTGCGGCTGGCAGATAAGGAATCCATCCGAATGGGAATCCTGTCCGATATTCGCAGTACACAGATGGATGAAATCGCTGTCATTTACGGTAGTGACGGAATCGGTGGTGTATGTACCAGCGGCTTGGGCGGCAGAAGTCTGACCCGTGGAATTGCCAGTGCGGTAACGGTGTTTTCCGAGCGGTGTGTTCAAGCAGATGCCTGCGCCACGCACATTGCCAATTGTTCTTATGTGGAATCCCCTCGTGTAAAGACGGTAAGGGCCGGGGTACTGGATCCTGGCAGTGACATCGCGGATCTGACCGTGGTAACCGAGGTGGGAGTACTGACAGCGGAGGAGATTCGGCAGGGGCTGGCCGGAATGCAGGCAGAATGCATCCGCCAATCCAAGCTCGGGAATCTCTTACGGATGGCAGCCAATATTCAAGGCAACAAAATACATTTTTCAGGAAATAAATAGAATAGGAGAAAGCCATATGAAGATAGGATTTGTTGGAATTGGGGCAATGGGAAAGCCGATGGCAGGCAATTTATTAAAAGCAGGGTATGAGGTGCACGTATTCGATCTGATGGAGGCCAACGTAAACGAGATGGCCGCTAAAGGTGCAATCCCCTGTGAAACGAATACGGAATTGGCCGCAAATGTAGATGTAGTGTTTACCTCTCTCCCAAACTCTGCAATTGTTGAAAGTGTTATGAATGGTCCGAATGGCATATTTGATGCCTGTAAGCCAGGAACA